>Ga0102832_1000340_pt1 | contig 94805 bp, 93 predicted proteins | sample EBPBio282013_DNA_FD_88942 | JGI IMG/M metagenome (GOLD analysis project Ga0102832, IMG submission 88942) | Wastewater treatment Type I Accumulibacter community from EBPR Bioreactor in Madison, WI, USA - Reactor 2_5/28/2013_ DNA (Illumina Assembly) | ecosystem: Engineered > Bioreactor > EBPR >...
GGCGGCATGGCCAAGGCGATCGAGGCGGGCATCCCGAAGATGCGCATCGAGGAGGCCGCGGCCCGCACCCAGGCCCGCATCGACTCGGGGCGCCAGCCGCTGATCGGCGTCAACACCTACACGGTCGAGAACGACGTGATGCCCGAGGTGCTGAAGGTCAACAACTCCAAGGTCCGCGAGGAGCAGATCGCCAAGCTCCAGCGGCTGCGGGCCGAGCGCGACACCGCCGCGACCGAGGCCGCGCTGGAGAAGCTGACCTGGGCCGCGTCCAACCCCGACCCGACCGACCCGGAGCGCAACTTGCTCAAGCTCGCCATCGACGCCGCGCGCGCCAAGGCCAGCGTGGGCGAGATCTCCGACGCGCTGGAGAAGGTGTTCGGACGCTACACCGCGAACATCCGTACGATCTCGGGTGTGTACAACTCCGAGTCCGGCTCCACCGAGGTGGTCACAAAGGCGCGCGACCTGGTCGACGACTTCGAGAAGGTCGAGGGACGCCGTCCGCGCATCCTAGTCGCCAAGATGGGCCAGGACGGCCACGACCGCGGCCAGAAGGTGATCTCGACGGCGTTCGCCGACCTCGGCTTCACCGTCGACGTGGGCCCGCTGTTCCAGACGCCGGAGGAGACCGCTCGCCAGGCCGTCGAGTCCGACGTCCACGTGGTCGGGGTGTCTTCGCTGGCCGCCGGTCACCTCACGCTGGTGCCGGCGCTGCGCAAGGCGCTGGACGACCTCGGCCGTCCGGACATGATGATCGTGGTGGGCGGGGTCATCCCGCCGTCCGACTTCGACGAGCTGTACGCCGCCGGGGCCGACGCGATCTACCCGCCCGGAACGGTGATCCCGGAGTCGGCGATCGAGCTGCTCACCAAGCTGCGCGAGCGCCTCGACGCTGCGTGACCGAGACGACGACGGTCGAGCCTGCTGGGTCTTTCCGGCAGGCTCGACCTGTCTCGGGGCCCTGAAATGAAAGGGGACAGTCCCCTTTCATTTCACAGGGGTCGAACCGGGTGTCGCGGCAAACAGTTCCCGATGAACCAGCAGAGTATGGACGAGATGACTGAAGACAAGGCGCCGCTCTACCTGCGCTCGGACTCCACGCCCGGACGCCAGTACGGGGACGCCGTCCCGCCGAGGCGCGACCCGGCGGTCGTGAAGCGGCCCCGGACCGACCCGGAGTTCCTGGCCGACCAGGTCCTGGCGGGGGATCGGGGCGGCATCGCCCGTGCGATCACGCTGGTGGAGTCGAGCAAGCCGTCCCACCACGCGGTGGCCGCGGACCTGCTGCGCATCCTGCGTCCGCACACCGGCAAGGCCGTGCGGGTCGGCATCACCGGCGTCCCGGGCGCGGGCAAGTCCACGTTCATAGACTCCCTCGGGCGTCGGCTGATCGACCAGGGCCACCGGATCGCCGTGCTCGCGGTCGACCCCACCTCGGCGAAGACCGGTGGCTCGATCCTTGGCGACCGGACGCGCATGGGCGAGCTCGCCCAGAGCGAGCACACGTTCATCCGTCCCTCACCCGCAGGGGCGCACCTGGGCGGCGTCGCGCGCACCACCAGGGAGTCGATGCTGGTGCTGGAGGCGGCCGGGTTCGACGTGGTGCTGGTCGAGACCGTCGGCGTCGGCCAGTCCGAGGTCGCGGTGGCCGGCATGGTGGACACGTTCCTGCTGATCACGCTGGCCCGAGCCGGTGACCAGCTGCAGGGCATCAAGCGCGGCATCCTCGAGATGGCCGACGTGATCACGGTCAACAAGGCCGACGGCGAACACGAGGGGGAGGCGCGGGTGACCGCGCGCGAACTCAGCATCGCGATGAAGCTGATCAGCTCCGACCCGCACGCCGTGCGGCCGCCGGTGCTGACCTCGAGTTCGCTCACCGGCAAGGGCCTCGACGAGGTCTGGCAGGCGATCCTCGCGCACCGCGCGCGCCTGGAGGAGGCCGGCGAACTGGACGCCCGCCGCGCGCGCCAACAGCGCGAATGGCTGTGGGCGCTGGTGCACGGCGAACTGGAGGACGCGCTGCGCACGTCCGGCTCGGTGAGTGCGATCCGGGCCGGGCTCGAGGCGGACGTGGAGAGCGGCGAGTTGTCGGCCCTGGAGGCCTCGGACGCGATCCTGCGCGCCTTCGCCGCGGACGCCCCGTCCCTGTGGCCGGAGCGCAAGCACCACTGACCCCGGCTCGGTCGGGCCCCGTCCGGGTCTGCGGCCCCGTCCCAGGCGTCCCAGGAGTCCGGTTCGCTCCCGAATTGTCCCCTCGCCACCGGAATTCCGGGCGCGAGGGGGCAATTCGGTGGCGAACTGTCGACAGGGTGCGGGCTACTCGCCCTTCTCCGCCTTCTCGGCCTTCGCGCGCTTCTTCCGCTTCTTGCGGGCCTTCGCCCAGGCGAGCACCTTCTTCTCGTCCCACAGCGGGGTACGGCCGTCGGCCCACAACTCACGGGGAGCGTGGTACTCCTTGCCGTTCTTGCGCTCTTTCGACATCGCGGAGCGGAACTGCTCCTTGGGGAGGCCGACCAGCTCGGCGGCCTGGGATGTCGTCAACACACCCCGAACCCTACTGTGATTCGGCGGTGGCGTTGAGGCCCTGTGCTCAGCTCTGGAAAGACCGGGGTTCGAGCACGTCGAGGATCGTGTGCACCTCTCCGTGGGCCTCCGCTACGCGCGGACGCTCGTCGGTGAAGAAGTGCAGAAAGCCCTTGATCGCTCCGAATGCTGCAGCCATTTTCACCCTCCTTGAGTCGTACCTGCTGCGACGAAGCCCAGCTTAGCATCGCTAGGGATGCCAAACAAGCATCCCTAGCGATGCTAAGCCGCCGATTTCTCCCGGCGTTGGATAACAACTGGGTATCGAGTTGTCGCAGGCGACCTTTCCGGACGATCCGGACGCGGGTCCGTGGCTAGAGTGCTTCGTGCTGGGGCCGGCATCCGGCCCGGCGTGTACAACCTTTGCCAAGGAGGCATCTTCGTGAAGAAGTCTTTGACCATCACGGCCGCGCTCGGAGCTCTGGCCCTCGCATTCGCCGGCTGCGCAACCCCGCCGCCGGCCGCGACCAGCTCCGCGTCTGCCACGAGCAGCGCGACGGCGTCCGATTTCAAGGCCTGCATGGTCTCCGACCTGGGCGGCTTCGACGACAAGTCGTTCAACCAGACCTCCCACGACGGCCTCGTGAAGGCCGGGACGGAGCTGGGCGTCCAGACCGCCCAGGTGCAGTCCAAGGCGGAGGCCGACTACGCCCAGAACATCAAGTCCATGGTTGATGGCAAGTGCAACATCATCATCACCGTCGGCTTCCTGCTCGGCGACGCCACCCAGGCCGCGGCCAAGCAGTACCCGGACGTGAAGTTCGCGATCGTGGACTACGCCTATGACAAGCCGGAGTCGAACCTCAAGGGCCTCGTCTTCAACACCGGTGAGCCGTCGTTCATGGCCGGCTACGCGGCCGCGTCCCTCAGCCAGACCGGCAAGGTCGGCACCTTCGGCGGCGCGAAGATCCCGTCGGTGACCGCGTTCATGACCGGCTACGCCCAGGGCGTCGCGTACTACAACAAGGCCAAGGGCAAGGACGTCAAGGTCCTCGGTTGGGACGACACCAAGAAGGACGGCTCGTTCATCCCCGGCCAGAACCCGTTCCAGGACGTCGCCGGCGGCAAGCAGGTCGCCAACAACCTGGTCTCCCAGGGTGCGGACATCCTGCTGCCGGTCGCCGGCAGCGCCGGTGAGGGCGCCCTCCAGGTCGCCCAGGCCAGCGGTGGCAAGGTCGGTTCGATGTGGGTCGACACCGACGGCTGCGTGAGCCAGGCCAAGTACTGCGCGGTCATCCCGACCTCCGTGGGCAAGGCCATGGACGTCGCGGTGTTCCAGGCGATCAAGGACGCCAAGGAGGGCACGTTCAACAACACGCCGTACGTCGGCACGCTGTCGAACGCCGGTGTCTTCCTGGCTCCGTTCCACGACTGGGATTCCAAGGTGACCGCCGAGACCAAGAGCGAGCTCGACAAGATCAAGGCCGACATCGTCGCCGGCACGATCAAGATCGCGTAACGACCCGCTCTCTCACCCCGGAGAAGGGAGACCGCAACGGTCTCCCTTCTCCGCTTTTCCGGCCCGCGAACGCGTGCCACGACCGCGGGAATCTGGAAGGATCTGGGGCGTGCCAGACCAAGACACGAGGGGTCTCCAGCTTCGGGGGATCACCAAGAAGTTCGGTAGTTTCGTCGCCAATGACGCCGTCGACCTGGACATCCGTCCCGGCGAGATCCACTGCCTGCTCGGGGAGAACGGGGCGGGCAAGTCCACGCTGATGAACGTGCTCTACGGGCTGCTCCAGCCCGATGGCGGTGCCATCGTTGTGGGCGGGGTCGAGCAGCACTTCGCGAATCCCCGGCAGGCGATGGCTGCCGGGATCGGCATGGTGCACCAGCACTTCATGCTGGTCGAGGTGTTCACCGTCGCGGAGAACCTGATCCTCGGACGTGAGGACGGCCCGGTGGTCGACCTGCGCGCCGCGCGCACCAAGGTGGACGAGCTGTCGCAGCGCTACAACCTGCCGGTGGACCCGGACGCGGTCATCGAGGACCTGCCGGTCGGCGTCCAGCAGCGGGTGGAGATCCTCAAGGCGCTCGCCAACGACGCCGAGTACCTCATCTTCGACGAGCCCACCGCCGTGCTCACACCGCAGGAGACCGACGACCTGATGGCCGTCATGAAGAAGCTCCGCGACGACGGCAAGGCCATCGTCTTCATCACCCACAAGCTGCGCGAGGTGCGGGAGATCGCCGACCGGATCACCGTGCTGCGGCGCGGCAGGATCGTCGGCTCGGCCGAGCCGGGCACCCCGGAGAACAAGCTGGCCGAGCTGATGGTCGGACGCGCGGTCGACCTGCAGATCACCAAGCCGCCGGCCGAGGTCGGCGACGTCCGGCTGCGGGTCGAGGGCCTCAGTGTCGCCGACCCGAACGGGACGGTCGTCGTCGACGACCTCGACTTCGAGGTGCGCGCGGGCGAGATCCTGTGCGTGGCCGGCGTCCAGGGCAACGGCCAGTCCGAACTGGCGGACGCGCTGCTGGGCAACAACGCCGATGTGATCGCCGGCGCGATCAGCCTCGACGGCGTCGACATCACCCACGCCCGCCCGCGGGAGACCATCGCCGCCGGCGTGGGCTTCGTGCCGGAGGACCGGCAGCACGACGGCTTCATCGGCTCGTTCACGGTCGCTGAGAACCTGGTGCTGAACCGCTACCGCGACCGTCCGTTCGCGAACGGGATCGCCCTGAACCTGGAGGCGATCGCCGAGAACGCCACCGAACTGGTCGAGCAGTACGACATCCGCACCGAGTCGATCCAGAAGCTCGCGGGGCAGCTGTCCGGTGGCAACGCGCAGAAGCTGGTGCTGGCCCGGGAACTCTCCCGCGAGCTCGCCCTGCTCGTCGCCAGCCAGCCCACGCGTGGCGTGGACGTGGGCGCGATCGAGTTCCTGCACAAGCGGATCGTGGAGGAGCGCGACACGGGTGCGGCCGTCCTGATCTTCTCCACCGAGCTGGAAGAGGTGGAGGCGCTCGCCGACCGGGTGCTGGTGATGTACCGCGGCCGGTCGGTCGGCGTGGTCGCTCCGGACACACCGCGTGAGGTGCTCGGTCTGATGATGGCGGGGGTGCCCCACGACGAGGCGATCTCCGGGAGCAGCGGTTCGGCCGGAGCAGAGGGGGAGCGGTCGTGAGCACGGCAGAACGGACGGCGGGGCGCTCAGCCTTCGCCGAGTACGTGTCCCGCCACTGGCGGGACTGGGCGATCACGGTGGCAGCGTTCGTGCTGGCGATGCTGATCGGTGCGATCCTGATGGTCGTCGCCGACCCGCAGGTGTCGGCCAACTTCGCCTACCTGTTCACCGCGCCGCAGCTGGCGCTCGGCGGGGCGTGGGCGAAGGTGTCCAGCGCGTACGGCGCCCTCGTCGTCGGTGCGGTGGGCAGCCCGCAGGCGCTGGCGCTGACCAGCTCGAAGGCCGCTCCGCTGATCTGCGCGGGCCTGGGCGTCGGCCTGGCGTTCCGGGCGGGCCTGTTCAACATCGGCGCGCAGGGCCAGGCGATCTGGGGTGCGCTGACCGCCGCGTACATCGGCTTCACGTTCGAGTTGCCCTACGGCCTGCACCTCGTCCTCGCCGTGCTCGGCGGCATGGCCGCTGGTGCGGTGTGGGGCGGCATCGTGGGCTGGCTCAAGGCGAAGACCGGCGCGCACGAGGTCATCGTGACGATCATGATGAACTACATCGCGTCCGGCATGCTGGCGTACCTGCTCACCACGGCGGCGTTCCGGCGTCCGGGCCGTGAGGACCCGATCTCGCCCGAGGTGCACCCGACCGCAGCGCTGCCGTCCATCTTCGGCCAGTTCCACTTCGGCTTCATCCTTGCCCTCGCCGCGGCGGCCGGGGTGTGGTGGCTGCTCGAACGCTCGACGACCGGCTTCTCGATCCGCGCGGTCGGCGCCAACCCGAACGCCGCGAGTACCGCGGGCATGAGCGTGGCCGCGACCACGACCATCACGATGACCTGCGCGGGCGCGCTGGCCGGTCTGGCCGGCATCCAGTTCGCGCTCGGCCCGAGTGCCAACGGGGCGCCGGTGCCGCTCACGCTCGGCCTGGTCGGCACCGTCGGCTTCGACGCGATCACGGTCGCGCTGCTCGGACGCTCGCGTCCGGTCGGCATCGTGCTCGCCGGCCTGCTCTTCGGCGGCCTGGACGCCGGCGGCCTGGCCATGCAGAGCGTCGCCCAGACCCCGCTGACGCTCACCATGGTGCTGCAGGCGGTGGTGGTGCTGTTCGTCGCCGCCCCCGCCCTGGTCGCGACGATCCTGCCGTTCCTGAAGGGACGCAAGCTGAAGCCTGCCGCAGCCCTGACGGGAGGACAGGCATGAGCGCCTCGATCTCGGCACCCGCCGAGGTGATCACCCACGTCCACCTCGAGTCGCCGGACGCCCGCCGGGCGCGCCTGGCCACCGGCTGGCTGATCATCGTCGTCGGCGTGGTCCTGTTCGCGCTGTCGTTCAGCGCCGGGGCGACGGCCACCTTCGCGCTGTCGGACGCCTTCGACACCGTCCAGCTGCCCAGCATCGCCCTGCCGGCCGGCCCGGTGGTGGTCATCACCGCGCTGCTCTGCCTCGCTGCCGGCGCCGGACTGGTCTCCGGACGGCTGTCGCGGACCTGGCGGCGCGTGGCCAACACGGTCGCCGGCCTCTCGGTCGTGCTCGGCTTCCTCAGCTGGGCCGCGTCCAGCAGCACGCTGCCGTTCCCGGTGAGCAACCAGCTCGCCGGGACCGTCGCGCTCGCGACGCCGCTGATCCTCGGCTCGCTGGCCGGCGTGGTCGGCGAGCGCTCGGGCGTGGTCAACGTGGCCATCGAGGGCCAGTTCCTGAACGCGGCGTTCAGCGCCGCCGTGGTCGGGTCGGTCACGCACTCGATCCCGGCCGCGTTGTTCGCGGGCGTGCTGGCGGCGGTGCTCACCGGCATGCTGCTGGCCCTGTTCGCGATCAAGTACCTGGTCGACCAGGTCGTGCTGGGCGTCGTGATCAACCTGCTCTCGTCCGGCCTGACCGGCTTCTTGTTCGACCAGCTGGTGCAGCCGAACTCGAGCACGCTGAACTCGTCGCCGATCATGACCGCGATCCCGCTCGGGCCGCTGGCCGACATCCCGCTGCTCGGGCCGGTGCTGTTCGACCAGACGATCCTGGTCTATCTCGCGGTGATCTCGGTGGCCGTGGTGTGGTTCCTGCTGTTCAAGACCCGCTGGGGACTCCGCGTCCGGGCGGTCGGTGAGCACCCGAAGGCCGCCGACACCGTGGGCATCTCGGTGACCGCCGTCCGCTGGCAGGCCGTGCTCGTCGGGGCGATCTTCGCCGGTCTCGGCGGCGCGTTCTTCACCGTCGGCTCCACCGGCACCTTCGTGAAGGACATCACCGTCGGCAACGGCTTCATCGCGCTCGCCGCCCTGATCATGGGCCGCTGGCACCCGGTGTACGCCGCGCTGATGGGCCTGTTCTTCGGCTTCGTCACCCAGATGGCCTCCCAGTTGCAGACGCTGTCCACCCCGGTGCCCAGCCAGTTCCTGCTGCTGCTGCCCTACGTGGCCACGATCATCGCCGTCGCCGGCCTGATCGGACGCACCCGAGCCCCGGCGGCCGACGGCCAGCCGTACGTCAAGTGACCACCGTCGACTGGGACGCCCTGCGCGCCCGGGCCCGGGAACTGACCGCACGGGCGTACGCGCCCTACTCGCACTTCCCGGTGGGGGCGGCCGCGCTGGTCGACGACGGACGCGTGGTGGCCGGCTGCAACGTGGAGAACGCCGGCTACGGGGTGACGCTCTGCGCGGAGTGCGGTCTGGTCAGCGACATGGTCGCCGGAGGGGGCGGACGGCTGGTCGCCTTCACCTGCGCGAACGCGCTCGGCGAGCGGCTGATGCCGTGCGGACGCTGCCGGCAATTGCTGTGGGAGCACGGCGGCGCGGCCCTGTTGGTGGACACCCCGGCCGGCATCATGACCATGGACCAGGTCCTGCCGCAGGCCTTCGGCCCCGCGGACCTGGACCACGTGAGGGAGGACAACTGATGGGCGTTCCGATCGAGGTCTGCCGGGCCGTGCCGAAGGTCGCGCTGCACGACCACCTGGACGGCGGGCTGCGCCCGTCCACGATCGTGGAGGAGGCCGCCGCGGTGGGGCACGCGCTGCCCACCGACGACCCGGCCGCGCTGGGGGAGTGGTTCTTCGAGGCCGCCGACTCCGGCTCGCTGGTGCGCTACCTGGAGACGTTCGACCACACGATCGCGGTCATGCAGACCGCTGCCCAGCTGCGCCGGGTGGCCGCCGAGTTCGTCGAGGACCAGGCGATCGACGGCGTGGTGTACGCCGAGGCCCGTTGGGCGCCCGAGCAGCACCTGCGGGGCGGGCTGAGCCTGCAGCAGGCGGTGGACGCGGTGCGCGACGGGCTCGCCGACGGCATGGCGGCCTGCGCGGCGGCGGGGCGTCCGATCCTCGCCCGGCAGATCCTCACGTCCATGCGCCACGGGGCACCCACGACCGAGATCGCCGAGCTCGCGGTGGCGAACCGGCACGACTCGGTGTGCGGCTTCGACATCGCCGGGGCCGAGGACGGGTTCCCGCCCAGCCGGTTCGTGGACGCGTTCGACTACCTCAAGCGCCACAATTTCGAGTTCACCGTGCACGCCGGCGAGGCGTTCGGGCTGCCGTCGATCTGGGAGGCCGTGCAGCTGTGCGGGGCGTCCCGGCTGGGCCACGGCGTCCGTCTGATCGAGGACATCGCGCCCGACGGCACCTTGGGCGAGCTCAGCAGCTACGTCCGCGACCGCCGGATCGCGCTCGAGTTGTGTCCGTCCTCGAACCTCCAGACCGGGATCGCGTCCACGATCGCCGAGCACCCGTTCGGCCGGCTGGCCGAGCTGCGGTTCCGGGTCACGGTCAGCTGCGACAACCGGCTGATGAGCCGCACCACCCTCAGCCGGGAGTTCGCCCTGCTGAGCGAGGCGTTCGGCTACGAGCTGGCCGACCTGCGCCGGTTCAGCATCAACGCGGCGAAGAGCGCCTTCCTGCCCTACGACCAGCGCCTGGTGCTGATCGACCGCGTCAAGGAGGGCTTCGCCGCCCTCACCTGAGTGGGGACGGTTCTCTTCATCCGCCAGATTCTGGCGGATTTGAGGAACCGTCCCCGTTTTCCGTCGGATTCTGGCGGATTTGAGGAACCGTCCCCGTTTTCCGCCGGAATCTGGCGGATCGAGGAGCCGTCCCCGGCTTCCGTCGGCTACCGGACGAGGCGGGGCTTGACGCTCCAGGTGTTGCAGGCGCCGATGGTGCCGCCGGACAGGCCGCGGCGGCCCCAGTAGCGCTGGGCGGTGGTCGAGCCGTGGCCGCTGGAGTCGTTGGTGTAGCCGAACTGGTACTCCAGGTCGGAGCGGTCCGCGCTGGAGTAGCCCATGCCGGAGTGGGTCATCTGGTAGTGCGCCATGCAGTGGGCCTGGAGTTCGATGCGCCGGCTCGTCGCGGACGAGCTCTCGTCCATGGCCCAGCTGGACGACAGGATGTCGGCCAGTTCCTGCACGTGGTGCGCGTACTCGTGCATCGCGAACTCGGCCACCGCCAGCCGGAAGTACCGGCCCTGCTGGTAGGACGCGGTGGAGAAGTACAGGGTGCGGTTCGCGCTGCAGTACGCGGCCGGGAAGGTGCTGCCGAGCTTGCCGCACGGCGAGTTGGTGCGGGTGCCGTAGAACGTGATCTTCGGCTTGGCGAACTTCACCGGGGTGCTCGCCAGGGCCTTCTTCCAGGCCACGTTCTCGCAGTTGACCAGCGCCTTGACCTGCGTCCGGAACGCGGCGGCGCTCGCCGGGATGCTCTGGCTTCCGCAGCGGGCCGGCACCTTGAGGGCGTAGATCGGGTTCTTCTTCAGCACGTCCTTCGGATCCGAGGGCATCGTGGGTGTCGGGCTCGCGGACGGCGTGCCCGGCGTCGTGGACGACCCACTCGGTGTCGGACGGGCGGTGCCGGACGGGGTGCGCCCCGGCACCTCGAGATCGGTCAGGGACGGAATCACCAGCACCGCGACGAGGCCGAGCAGGACCAGCCCGACCACGCTGAGCAGCGCCGCCAGCCACCCGCCGCGTCGGGGCGGCTGCGGTGGCGGCTGGTCCGACAGTCGCTGCGGTGGCGCCGCCGTCCAGTGGGTCGGTGGTCCGGGGGCGTAGGACGGCGTGCCGTACGGCGTGGACGCGTAGCGGGGAGCCCCGCCGTAGGAGGCGTCGGAGGCGTACGGGCCGGCGTAGGAGGCGCCCGACGGGTAGGTGGCCCCGGGCGGGTAGGCGGCCCCGGGCGGGTAGGCGGCCCCGGGCCGGTAGCCCCCATCCGGGTGGTACCCCGCGTCCGCCTGGTAGGCGCCGTAGGCCGCCGGCGCCGGGGCCTGGGCGTACGGGTCGGCGTCGGGGCCGTACCTGGGCGGGACGTCGGGGGTGGGAGCAGGTGGGGTCGGTGGCTCCGCGTCGTGCGCGGGGGGCCACTCACCACTCATGCCATCCTCCCGGGGGTTGCCCCCAGCCTATGTCGCCCCACCCTCATCCGGCGCCACCCGCGACGCTCCGGACGGGTTGATCACCGCGAGCAGGCGTTCGGCCGCCGCGTCGATCGCGCCGCGTTCGGCGGGGGCGAGCGCGGGGTCGAGGGCGAGTTCGATGCGGGCGAGGCCGGCGTCCCAGCGTCGCTTCCAGCCGCCGACGTCGCGGCCGTCGAGGAGCACCGGACCGCCGCCGGACTGGGCGAACCGGGCCTGGTCGGGAGCGTCGGGGTTCGCGGCCGACCGCGGCCAGCCCACGCGTCGGTAGCTCAGGAACGCCTCGTCGTAGGTGGAGACGAGCCACGCGCGCTGCGGCCGCGTCCCCGCCAGCGCGGACGCCGGTGCGTGCCACAGCTCCTCACCGTCCACCACGACGCGTTCGACCTTGTCGCCGAGCCGCCCCAGCGCCGCCCGCGCCTCCGTCAGCGTCACCCGCGCCCACCGGGTCAGGTCGGCCAGCGCCACCGGCCCGTGCCCGGCGACGAACCGGCCGACGAGCTCGGTGAGGGCGGCGTCACGAGCCAGCGGCTCGGACGGTGACACCACCTCGTCGACGAGCGCGTAGCGGTGCAGGTCCTCCGGCGCCGGCGCCGAGCACAGCTGTGCGCGCAACTCGCCGATCAGCAGCAGGTGCCCAACCTGCTGGCCGAACAGCGGGTCGTCGGGGTCCAGCACCCCGGCCGCAGCCAGTGCGGCGCCGAGCTCGGTGCGGTTCGCGAAGCGGTGTCCGGCCAGCGCGGTGGCGAAGACGGTCGCGCCCTCCGCCAGCCGTGGCTCGTCCAGCCCGAGCTGCCGGTGTCGCGAGGCCAGGCCCGACTCGACCTTGCCGGAGGTGAGCGCGAGCAGCCACCGCAGGTCCTCGGCCGCGACATAGTGCCAGGTCGGACGCAGCACGTGGGTGCGGACGAGGGCGCCGCTGGCGACGGCCGCCTGCACCTCGCGGGCGGTTGCGTCGCAGCGCAGGGCGATCATCGCGCGTGCCAGCGGCGCGTCCTGCGCCTGGACACAGAGGAGCTCCCGCACCACCTGGACGGGGTCGTCGGCCGGCGGTCCGCTCAGCCGTTGGGTGGCCAGCCGGGCGGAGAGGACCGCCGCACGGTCCACGCTCAGTCCCGGAAGCCGGCGTAGAACACGGCCAGGGTGAACCCGATCGCGACGAGGACCAGCCGCAGCCACCGCACCGGTGGCCGGGCGCTCTCCGCGGCACCCCACAGCGCCAGGACGGCCAGGCCGATGCCGACCGCGCGTCCGGGGAACGGGTACTTCAGCCCGAGGACGCCGATCGCGGCGCCGGCGGCGACCGCGACGCCGCCGAGGATCTCGAGGGCGCCGCGCATCCGGCGTCCGACGCGCAGCCAGGCCGGGTCGGTCGTGACCGCCCGTCGGCCGCCGCCCGGGGCGCGGTGCAGCAGGTCGACCAGCCCGGTCACCCCGAACCACAGCGCGACCACTGCGGCCAGGATGGCGTCGACACCGATCCGATCCACTCCCACCTCCTCAGGCTCTGGGAAGTCTAGGGCGAGGTGAGGTGGTCGAGCAGGCCGGACAGCAAGGACCGCTGTTCGGGGTCGAGCCGGCCGAACACCTCGGCGGCGACCTGGCGGCGGATCCGGGTCACCTCCGCCAGCACCTCGGTGCCCTTCGGCGAGAGCACCAGCAGCTGGGCCCGTCCATCGGCCGGGTCGGTGTGCCGCTCGGCCAGTCCGGCCGCGACGAGGCCCGCGACCGAATCGGTGGCCGAGCGGGCCACGATGCCCAGCCGGTCGGCCAGGTCGGAGGGCCGCAGCGGCCCGGCCTGGTCGATCATCCGCAGCGCGCGGGACTCGTGCAGGTTCAGCCCCAGCGGCGTCATCCGGGCCTGGGTCTCGCGCCGGATCTGCCGGGCGACCTTCAGGAACCCCTCGGCGAGGACCTCCGGGAATATCTCCATGGCCAGTTTCCTTATATGCTGTGGTTACCTCACTATATCGGAGGACGCAATGGCAGTCATGGCACCCAGCCCCGTCGAGATGCGCGGCCCGTCCCGCATCAACCCCGCCGACCGCGCGCAACTGGCCGAGTCGCCGGTCAGCCTCGCCCGCGTGGCGGGGCTGTTCCGCGGCCACGGCCTCCAGCTCGCGGCGGTCACCGGCATCATCGTGGTGGCGTCCGTCGTCGGCCTGGCGCAGCCGTTCCTGCTGCGCGAGGTCATCGATGTCGCGCTGCCCACGTCCAACACCACGCTGCTGGTGTGGCTGGTCGCCGGCATGGTGGCGGTGGCGGCGCTGACCGGCGTGCTCGGGGTCTGGCAGACCTGGCTGGCCACCGCGATGGGCCAGCGCGTCATGCACGCCCTACGGGTGCGGGTGTTCACCCACCTCCAGGCGCAGTCGATGGAGTTCTTCAAGAAGACCCGCGGCGGCGAGATCCAGTCCCGGCTGCTCCAGGACGTGGCCGGCCTCCAGTCGGTGGTCACCAGCACCGCCACGTCCATCGCGTCCAACCTGACAACCGCGGTGGCCACGGCCGCGGCGATGCTGGTGCTGAACTGGCGGCTGTCCCTGCTCTCGCTGCTGGTGCTGCCGCCGGCGATCGCGCTCACCCGGCGGGTGGCGCTGGTGCGCCGCGAGGTGACCCTCCAGCAGCAGCGGGCGCTGGCCGACCTGCACACCCAGGTGGAGGAGGCGCTCAGCGTCAACGGGGCCATGCTCACCAAGACCCTCGGCAGCGCCCCGGCGCAGGAGGCCGGCTTCACCGACACGTCCTCGCGGCTGATCGACCTCGAGGTGCGCTCGCAGCTGGCCGGACGCTGGCGCATGGCCACCATGGGGATCGTGTTCGCCGCCATCCCGGCGCTGCTGTACCTGGTGGCCGGCTTCCCGGCGCTGTCCGGCGGCATCTCGATCGGCACCCTGATCGCCTTCGCCAGCCTGCAGGGCACGATCTTCCGGCCAATCATGGGCCTGCTGAACATCGGCGCCCAGTGGGTGTCGTCGATGGCCCTGCTCAGCCGCATCTTCGGCTACCTCGATCTGCCGGTCGGCGTGCCCGAGCCCGAGCATCCGGTGCGCCTGGACGCGGCGTCCGTGCGCGGCGAGGTGCGGTTCGAGGACGTCAGCTTCCGGTTCCCCGACGGCACCGCGGACGCCCTGTCCGGTATCGACCTGACGATCGGCGCCGGGCAGTCGGTGGCGGTGGTCGGGGAGACCGGGTCGGGCAAGTCCACCCTGGCCGCGCTGCTGGTGCGGCTCGCCGACCCGACCCGCGGACGGGTCACCGTCGACGGCGTCGACCTGCGCGACCTGGCGGCGTCCGACCGCACCCGGATCGTGGGCATGGTGACCCAGGAGACCTACCTCGCCCACACCACGATCGCGGCGAACCTGCGGCAGGCCCGTCCAGACGCCACCGACGCCGAGCTCTGGACGGCGCTGGAGGCGGCCCAGGTCGACCACGTCATCGCCGCCCTGCCCGACGGGCTGGAGACGGTGGTGGGGGCGCGTGGCCACCGGTTCAGCGGCGGCGAACGGCAGCGCCTGGCGATCGCCCGGACGCTGCTGGTGAACCCGCCGATCCTGGTGCTCGACGAGGCCACGTCCGCCCTCGACACTGACACCGAGCGCGAACTCCAGGCGGCACTGGACCACCTGATGGCCGGACGGACGACGCTCACCATCGCCCACCGGCTGAGCACCGTCCGGGACGCGGACGAGATCGTCGTGCTGGCCGCGGGGCGCATCGTCGAGCGCGGACGCCACGAGGCGCTGCTCGCCGCCGGCGGTCGTTACGCCCACCTGCACGGCTGACGGACGGGGTGGGAGCGTTGCCAACTCATCGGTGGCAGAATCACGAGGGTGTTCCGGTCCTCCGATGAGGTCCCGGGCCTGGAGCAGGCCCCGGGTCACTGGTTGCGCACGGACGTGGTGGTCTGGCCCGCGACCAGCGTCCCGCCCGGCGACAATCCCGTGGAGCTGGAGTGGCGGCTGCACTGGTCGGCCGACGGCCACATCGACCCGACCGCGAGCGAGCCGGTGCCCTGGCACACGGCGTCCCTGACGCTCGACCCTGCCGGCCTGCCGCCCGAACTGGCCGCCGCGTACCCGCACCTGCGCAACCACCTGTGCCTGCGGGTGCCCGTTGACGCCGCCGCCCGTGCCGCCGAGGCGGTGCGCTGCCAGGTGGCCGTGAGCGGTCACCGTCCGTCCGGTCGGTTGGCGACGGCCGGACAGCTCCAGCTGCCGGGCGTGATCGACGAGCTGTTCGCGGCGGCGGCCACCGCGCGGCTCGGCGCCGAGTGGCACCGGGGCACGCCCACGCTGCGGCTGTGGGCGCCCACCGCCCGGCAGGTGACCCTCCTGCTGTGGCCCGCGGGGGCCGGCCTGCACGACCAGCCCGAGCGCGTCGCGATGACCGCGGCCGCCGACGGCACCTGGGCGGTGACCGGCGAGCCCGGCTGGGTGGGGGCGCGGTACCGCTTCGAGGTGCGGGTGTACGTGTCCTCGCACCGCCGGGTGGTCGACAACCAGGTGACCGACCCGTACTCGCACTCGCTCACGGTGAACTCCACCCACTCGGTGCTGGTCGACCTCAGCGACCCGGCCCTCGCGCCCCGGCAGTGGCGGGACGCGGTGCCGCCGCGCCTGGCCGACCCGGTCGACCAGGTGATCTACGAGCTGCACCTGCGCGACTTCTCGATCTCGGACGCCACCGTGCCGGAGGAACTGCGCGGCAGCTTCCTGGCCCCGACCGTCGACAGCGACGGCATGGCGCACCTGCGCCGGCTGGCAGCGGCCGGGCTGAACACCGTCCAGCTGCTGCCGCTGTTCGACAACGCCACCGTCGAGGAACATCCGCAACTCCAGGTCAGCCCGCCGTGGGAGCGGCTGAAGCTCTTGCCGCCGGACAGCCAGGAGCAGCAGCGCAGCGTCAACGCCGCGGGCGGGCGCAGCGGGTTCAACTGGGGCTACGACCCGTGGCACTACTTCGCGCCCGAGGGCTCGTACTCCTCGACCCTGGAGACCGCGGACGGGGCGGACCGCGTCGCCGAGTTCCGGGCGATGGTCGGGGCCTTCCACGCCGCCGGGCTGCGGGTGGTGCTGGACGAGGTGTTCAACCACACCGCCAGCTCCGGACAGGACAGCAAGTCGTTGCTCGACCGTGCCGTCCCCGGCTACTACCACCGGCTGAACGCGGTCGGGGAGGTCGAGACGTCCACCTGCTGCCCGAACGTGGCCACCGAGCACTTGATGGCGCAGAAGCTGATGGTCGACGCCTGCGTCCACTGGGTGCGGGAGTACCACGTCGACGGGTTCCGCTTCGACCTGATGGGCCACCACAGCCGGGCCAACCTGGAGGCGGTCCGGGCAGCGCTGGACGCGCTCACCCCCGAGCGCGACGGGGTGGACGGGACGGCGGTCACGCTGTACGGCGAGGGCTGGAACTTCGGCGAGGTGGCCGACGACGCACGCTTCGTGCAGGCGCGGCAGGGCCAGCTGGGCGGCACCGGGATCGCGACGTTCTCCGACCGGCTGCGGGACGCCGTCCGCGGCGGTTCGGTGTGGGACGGCGACCCCCGCGGGCAGGGCTTCGGCACCGGCCTGCTCAGCGCCGACAACGGCACCGGGGTCAACGGCGATGAGCACGCGCAGGGCGAGCGGCTGGCGGTGTACACCGACCTGGTGCAGCTCGGACTGGCCGGGACGCTGCGCGGCTTCCGGTTCGGGTCGAACTCGCGCCACGCCGCGCTGCGTGGCGACGAGCTGGACTACGGCGGCCGTCCGGCCGGGTACGCGGACGCACCCGGCGAGGTGATCAGCTACGTGGACGCGCACGACAACGAGACGCTGTTCGACGCGTTGACCCTGAAGCTGCACCCGGCCACACCGATGGCGGCGCGGGTGCGCCTGAACACGGTCTGCCTCGCGCTGGCCACGCTCGGCCAGAGCCCGGTGATGTGGCACGCCGGCACCGACATCCTGCGCAGCAAGAGCCTGGACCGGAACTCCTACAACTCCGGCGACTGGTTCAACTACCTCGACTTCACGCTGACCGACAACGGGTTCGCCGCCGGGCTGCCGCCCGAGCGCGACAACGCCCGCGCCTGGCACGTGCTGGCGCCGCTGCTGGCCGACCCACGGCTGAAGCCCGGGCCGGAGGACATCCGCCGCGCGCACGAAATGGCGCTCGACCTGCTGCGGCTGCGGGCGTCCACCCGGCTGTTCCGGCTGGCCGACGCCGAGCGCGTCGAGGCGAAGGTGTCGTTCCCGGTGTCCAACAGCTGGCACCAACTGCCCGGGGTGGTGGTGATGGCGATCGACGACCGCCACGACCCGGTGGACGAGCGCTGGTCGGGCGTCCTGGTCGTGGTCAACGCGACGCCCTGGCTGGTGCGCCAGAGCCTGCCGATGGACGTGTCGCGCTACCAGCTCCACCCCGTCCAGGCGCAGGGCTGCGACGACCTCGTCCGCACCGCCGAGGTGGGCACCGACTGGATCGGCGTCCCCGAGCGCACGGCGGCGGTCTTCGTCCGCCCCCGTTGAACGGACCAAAAGGGGACAGTCCCCTTTTGGTCCACCCGAGCGAAACGAAAGGGGACAGTCCCCTTTCGTTTCGGTCTCGCTAGATGAAGATGATCTGGGCGCCCTCGGAGATCTCCATGAAATCGCTGGCGCTGATCACGGCCTCGACGCCCTCGAACAGGTCGGCCTCGTTGAGCTGCATCATGTCGAACGACATCCGGCAGGCCCACATGTGGCCGCCCATCTCGTGGATCTGCTCCAGCATCTCCGGGACGGTCGGGATCTCGAGGTCGGCGATCTGCTTGCGCATCATCTTGGTGGCCATGCCGGTCATGCCCGGGATGCCGCCCATGAACGCGGGGATCGGCATCTTCGGCGCCTGCGTCAGGTGCATGGCGGTGTTGCCGAGCATCGTGAACTTCAGGTCGTCCATCCGCGACGTGGTGACCATGTCGAGGCCCCAGAACGTGAAGAACAGGTGGGTCTCGATGCCCTCGCCGAGGGCGGCGCTGCCCAGGATCAGGCCGGGGTAGGCCATGTCGAGGTTGCCCTTGCTGCAGATGATTACGAGCTTGCGCTGCGTGGGGGTCGCGTCGGTGGGCGACGGGCACGCCTCGGTGCCGAAGTCGGGGACGATGGGGGCGACCATGGTGTCAGACATTGAACTACTCCTTCGGTTCTAGACGCAGCCCTTGGGCTTCGGCAGCCCGGCGATGTAGGCCATCTTCTTGGCCGGCTTGAGCGGGAACAGCTCGAAGAGTTCCTTGATCGGGAAACCTCCGACGGTGCTCGCGCGGCGCAGCGTGGCGGTCTCCCCGCGTCCGGGGAAGTCGGCGCGCAGGAACCGGATCGGCCCCCAGTGCGCGTCGGTCATCTCGATCCCGATCAGGTGCGCGAGTTCGGCACCCAGCTTCTCGTCCCACTGGTCGTAGGCGGTCAGGAACCCCTCATCGTTGACGTCGATCGGACGTCCGGCGATCAGCGTGGTCGGCATTCTTCTCCTTCGTCTTTCAGAACTTCGGGATGATCGGGGTGGGCAGCACATCGGTGGCGGTCGAGTCGACCGCCGGACGGGTGGACGCCGCGGCCACCGGCGCCGGACGCGCCTGCGGGGGTGCGGCGGACGGCTTCGCCGGCCGGGCGGACGCCAGGGGCTTGGTCTCCAGCTTCGGCCGGGCCGGACGCGGCGGCGGGGGCGGGCTGGACGGAGCGACCGCGGTCGGCATGCCGGTGCCGGACGGGGTGACATCCTGCTCGACCCGCTTGCCGGCCAGGCTCATCGCGGTCGGGATCATCGGGATCGGCCGGCCGGGCAGCAGCATGTTCCAGTAGATCCAGCGGAACGCCAGCTTGCCGATGTGGTTGAGCCGGGTCTCCTTCAGCAGCTTGAACGGCCCCACCACCGGCATCGGGAAGTTCCCGGTGAACGGCTCGGTGGTGTAGTTGAAGTCCAGCAGCATCCCCTTGCGGTTCCCGGACTCGATGAAGCAGTTCGCGTGCCCGTCGAACCCGTGCGTGGCCGGGCGTCCGTTGAACTCGTCGATGAAGTTGTGGACGAACACGTCCACCGCGAAGTGCGCGACCGAGCCGGCCTTGGACGTCTGGAGCGTGCCGGCGTCGCCGAGCACGTAGATGTCGGGGTGCTCGAGGCTGACCATCGTGTGCTGGTCGCAGGGGACGAGGTTGAGCTCGTCGCCCAGGCCCGAGCGCGCCACGTAGTCGGCCCCCATGTTCAGCGGGACGGTCACCAGCAGGTCGAAGCCGATCCGGCGGCCGTCGAAGGAGACGAGCTCGCTGGTGTCGTTGTCGATCTGCTCGACGGCGAAGTCGGTCTCCAGCGCGATCTGCCGGTCGACCAGTGCGGTGGCGAGCTCGCGGGAGGCCACCGGCTTGGTGAACGCGCCGTCCAGCGGCGTGACGTAGGTGACGTCGGTGCGCTCCCGGATGCCGTGCTTGCGCAGCCAGTCGTCGGCCAGGAACGTGAACTCCATCGGCGCGACCGGGCACTTGATCGGCATCTCGGTGATGTGGACGACCAGCCGGCCGCCGCGGAACCGCCGCATCGCCTCGGTCAGCGCCTGGGCGCCGGGCAGGCTGTAGAACTCGTGGATCTTGTTGCCCCACAGTGCACCCTGCATGCCGGGCGTCGCGTCCGGACGCGGGGCGACGCCGGAGGCGATCACCAGGTAGTCGTAGCCGAGCGTCCGTCCGTCCGCCAGGTGCACGGTCTTGTACGCGGCGTCGACGCGGTCGATCTCGGTGAGCACCAGATCGACCCCGTCAGCGAGGAAGCGGTGTCGGGAGCGCACGATGTCGCTGGTGTTGTAGATGCCGAACGGCATGAACAGGTAGCCGGGCTGGTAGTGGTGCGCGTCGTCGCGGTCGACCACGGTGATGTGCAGTTCGTGCGCCGGGAGGCTCGCGCGCAGCTTGTTCGCCACCATGGTTCCGGCGGTTCCGCCACCGAGGATGACCAGTCGTTTCATCGTTGACTCCTGCTCAGTAAGACTACGTACAACGGTACCCCACCGGGTATCCGTCCGGCGGCCTTTGGGCAAAAGACCGCAACCGATCCGCGGAGGCAACATCCGGTCACGGCGGGGTGTGTGCGGCGGGGTGTGCAAGGCTGGGGAGTCGAGCGTTGAATTCGCTATTGTTACGTTTCAAAAGACGATGAGGGAAGGCCGACGATGACCGATTTCACGTGGACGGAGCTCGACCAGCGCGCGGTGGACACTGCGCGGGTGTTGTCGGCCGATGCGGTGGAGAAGGTGGGCAACGGTCATCCCGGGACGGCGATCTCGTTGGCGCCGGCTGCGTACCTGCTGTACCAGAAGGTGATGACCGGGGACCCGGCGGACCCGACGTGGATCGGGCGGGACCGGTTCGTGTTGTCCGCGGGCCACTCCTCGCTCACCCAGTACTGCGAGCTGTTCCTGGCCGGCTACGGGCTGGAGATCGAGGACATCGAGTCGTTGCGGACGTGGGGGTCGAAGACCCCGGGCCACCCGGAGTACGGCCACACCCTGGGCGTGGAGGTCACCACCGGCCCGCTCGGCGCGGGGGTCTCGGACGCGGTCGGCTTCGCGATGGCCGCGCGGCGCGAGCGCGCCCTGTACGACCCGAACACCCCGCTGGAGGAGTCGTCGGTGTTCGACCGGACGGTGTACTGCATCGCCGGTGACGGCTGCATGCAGGAGGGCGTGTCGGGGGAGGCGTCGTCGCTGGCCGGCGCGCAGAAGCTGGGCAACCTGGTGCTGATCTACGACGACAACCGGATCTCGATCGAGGGGGAGACCCAGATCGCGTTCACCGAGGACGTCTCGGCGCGGTACGCCGCGTACGGCTGGCATGTGCAGCACGTCGATTTCACCAACGGCGGCACCGGCTACACCGAGAACGTGACCGCGCTGTTCGAGGCGATCGAGGCCGCGAAGGCGGTCACGGACCGTCCGTCGTTCATCCGGTTGACCACGGTGATCGGTTGGCCGTTGCCGACGAAGGCCGGCAGCCACTCGGTGCACGGCGCGAAGCTGGGCGGGGAGGAGATCGCCGGGCTGAAGCGTGAGCTCGGGTTCGACCCGGACGCCACGTTCGAAGTCGATCCGGAGGTGCTGGCGCACACCCGTGCGAACGCGGCCGAGCGGGCCGCGGCGGCGAAGGCGGCGTGGGAGCCGCGGTTCCAGGCGTGGCGGGCGGCGAACCCCGCGCAGGCCGCGCTGCTGGACCGGGTGCTGGCCAAGGAGCTGCCCGAGGGTATCGGGGCGGCGCTGCCGGTGTTCGCGCCCGGCAAGAAGGCGACCCGGGCGGCGTCCGGTGACGTGTTGAGCGCGCTGGCCGACGTGATGCCCGAGCTGTGGGGCGGCTCGGCCGACCTGGCCGGGTCGAACAACACCACGATGAAGGGCGTCACGTCCTTCTTCCCGCCCGAGCAGTCCAGCCCGGAGTTCGTCGGTGACTACACCGGCCGGACGCTGCACTTCGGCATCCGCGAGCACGCGATGGGCAACATCGTGAACGCGATCAACATCTCGGGCCTGACCCGCTGCTACGGCGGCACGTTCCTGGTGTTCTCCGACTACATGCGGGGCGCGGTGCGGCTGGCCGCGATCCAGAAGGCCGACAGCATCTTCGTGTGGACGCACGACTCGATCGGGGTGGGGGAGGACGGCCCGACGCACCAGCCGATCGAGCACCTCGCCGCGCTGCGGGCGATCCCGGGGCTGGACGTGATCCGTCCCGCGGACGCCAACGAGACCTCGCAGGCCTGGCTGAATGCGCTGGCCCACCACGACCGTCCCTCGACGCTGATCCTTTCCCGGCAGGACCTGCTGATCGTCGATCGGGACGCCCCCGGCGTCGCGCCGGCGTCCGACGTCGCGAAGGGCGGCTACACGCTGGTCGACGCCGACGGTGAGTTGAAGGTCGTGATCATCGCCACCGGCTCCGAGGTCGAGGTGGCGCTGGCCTCCCGCGACCAGCTCCAGGCCGAGGGCATCGGCACCCGGGTGGTCTCGATGCCGTGCCAGGAGTGGTTCGCCGAGCAGACCGCCGAGTACCGGGCGTCCGTGCTGCCCGCCGGTGTCGCGAAGGTCTCGGTCGAGGCCGGGGTGCCGATGGGCTGGCGCGAGTACGTCGGCGACGCCGGCGAGATCGTCAGCATCGACCACTTCGGCGCGTCCGCGGCCGGCAACCTGCTGTTCGAGAACTACGGGTTCACCGCCGACAACGTCACCGCGCACGCCAAGACCGCACTCAGCCGCCTCGGCTGAGCCGGCCCGTCCCACCCGCCCGACCATCAGCACCGCCGGCCAGCGGCTGCGCGCGAACGGCGCGCTGCTGCTGGCTTCGGCGTTGTGGGGCTTCGCGTTCGTCGCGCAGCGGGTCGGCTCCGACCACGTCGGGCCGCTGACGTTCACCGCCGTCCGGTTCGGTCTGGGCGCACTGGTGCTGGTGCCGGTGATCATGGTGCGCGACCACCTGCGCCGGGTGCCGCCCGACCGGCGCCGTGCGGCCAGCAGGGCCGTCGTGGTGCCCGGGATCATCACCGGCGTGTTCCTCACCATCGCGGTCAACCTGCAGCAGGCGGCGATGAGTTCGACGCCCGCCGGCGACGCTGCCTTCATCACCGGCCTGTACATGGTGTTCGTCCCGGTGATCGCGGCGTTCCGGGGACGGCGGAGCAGCCTCAACACGATCGTGGGCGTGGCCGCGTCCCTGGCTGGGCTGTACCTGATCAGCGTCACCGACTCGTTCACGATCGGCACCGGCGAGGTGCTGCTGATCCTGACCTGCATCCCGTGGGCGGTGCAGATTCTGCTGATCGAGCACTACAGCCCGCGGCTGTCGGCGCTGCGGTTCGCGGTCGCGCAGTTCGTGACCTGCGCGGCGCTCAGCAGCGTCGCGGCGCTGGTCTTCGAGAAGGCGCCCTTCACCGGGCTGGGGGAGGCCGCCGTCCCGCTGCTGTACGGCGGCCTGGTGTCGGTGGCGATCGCGTTCACGCTCCAGGTGGTCGGGCAGCGGCACGCCCTGGCCACCCACGCGTCCCTGATCATGGCGACCGAGTCGGTGTTCGGGGCGATCGGCGGGGCGCTGCTGCTGAACGAGAACATGGGCGCGCGCGGCTACGTCGGGGCCGCCCTGATGATCGCCGGCATCGTGGTCTCCCAGTTCGGCCTGCCGCCCGCGCCGCTCGACAGCCTCTCCGACGCCGCCGAACCGGCGTCCTGACCTCTCCTGTGGACCAAAAGGGGACTGTCCCCTTTTGGTCCGCTGAACCGGACGGGGACTGTCCCCTTCCGTCCACGTGGGCTCTGAAGGCCTGCTCACGGCTCCTCAGGAGCCGACCGCCCCACCAGCCCAACAGCGTCCGGCACGCTCGCCGGTGACTACCGAGTTTCTCGGGGTACCAGGGGGCTCGCGGCAGCGATCGCGGATGGTTGCCGCGAAACTCGGGCTATGGGGCGCGGATCGGGGTCGATAAGCCGAGAATCTCGGCAAACGCCTTCGCGCCGGTTGCCGAGGGCCACGAAAAGCCGAGAAACGCGGGAGTGAGTCGCGTTTGCAGCCATCGAGGCGCCGCCCCCCCCGTACCCGGGCGCCGAAACGAAAGGGGACTGTCCCCTTTTCGTTTCACTCGCGCTCGGTGAAGCCCAGCGAGAGCAGCCGGTCGACGGCGGACGGGTCGGACGTGCGCACTTGGAGGCTGCGAGCGTCGTGGTGCGCGGCCCAACGGGCGAGGGCGAGCACGTCGTCGGCGGCACCGGCACTCACCCACTCGCCGGCGAGGACGGCGGGGGCGGGCGGCTGCTCGTCGGCCGCGCCCAGCGGGACGGCCGGACGGTCGTCGAGCAGGTCGCCGAGCCTGGCCACGAACACGCGTCCGTCGGTTCCGGGGAGCGCGAGCCGATCCAGCTCTTCCCGCGGGGTGCGCAACGGGTCGCGGCCGCGGGCGACGCCCACCGTCCGCCACGCCACCACGTCCGCCCACGCGAGGTCGTGGACGACGCCGTGACGATCCCTCAGCACCAGCCGGTCGGCGTCAGCGGCGAGCACGTAGCCGACCAGGTCGCCCCGCTCGCCGTCCGGACGGACGCGGCGGACGCTGACCCGCCGTCCGGGTTCGGCAGATCGCGCTTCGGGACGCTGGCGAGGCACAGGCCATCATCTCCCGTTGTCAGTTGTAGAGTTCAGACGAGTCTTCCAGTAACGATCAAGGAGCCGGTCAATGACCTACGTGATCACTCTGCCGTGTGTGGATGTCAAGGATCTCGCGTGCGTCGAGGAGTGTCCGGTCGACTGCATCTACGAGGGCAACCGGATGTTGTACATCCACCCCGACGAGTGCGTCGACTGCGGGGCCTGCGAACCGGTCTGCCCGACCGAGGCGATCTTCTACGAGGACGACGTGCCGGCCGACCAGGCCGAGTACTACGACGTAAACGTCCACTTCTTCGACGAGATCGGCTCGCCCGGCGGCGCGGCCAAGCTCGGCCCGATCGACGCTGACCACCCGGTCGTCGCAGCCCTGCCTCCCCAAGGCGAGTGAGCCGGGGGCCGGCCGGGCAGCTGCCCGACTTCCCCTGGGACTCCCTGGACGCGGCCAGGGCCCGCGCTGCCGCGCACCCGGACGGCATCGTCGACCTCTCGGTCGGCACGCCCGTCGACCCCACGCCTGAGGTCGGACGCCGTGCGCTCGCCGACGCCGCGGACGCGCCGGGCTACCCGACCACCTGGGGCACCCCCGCCCTGCGAGCGGCGATCATCGGCTACCTGTCGCGGCGGTGGGGCGCGGAGGGCCTGACCGACGCCGGCGTCCTGCCGGTCGTGGGCACCAAGGAGCTCGTCGCGCTGCTGCCGACCCTGCTGGGTGTGGGGGCGGGCAGCACGCTGGTCATCCCGACCACCGCGTACCCCACCTACGACGTGGGCGGACGCCTCGCCGGCGCGACCGTGGTGCCCTGCGACGACCCGTCCGCGCTCGTCGAGCTCCGTCCGGGGCTGGTGTGGATCAACTCCCCGGCCAACCCCCACGGCGCGATCCTGCCGCCCGAACGGCTCCGGGCCTGGGTGGACGCCTGCCGCGACGTCGGCGCCGTCCTCGCCTCCGACGAGTGCTACGGCGAGTTCGGCTGGGACGCCGATCCGGTGTCGGTGCTGCACCCGGACGTCAACGGCGGCTCGCTGGACGGGCTGCTGGCCGTGCACTCGCTGTCCAAGCGCTCGAACGCGGCCGGCTACCGCGCGGGTTTCGTCGCGGGCGACCCGGACGTGGTGCGTCCGCTGCTCGAGGTGCGCAAGCACGCCGGGCTGATGGTGCCCGCACCCGTGCAGGCCGCGATGGTGGCGTTGCTGGACGACCAGGCGCACGTCGAGGAGCAACGCGCCCGCTACCGGCGGCGCCGCGCCCTGATGCGTCCCGCCCTGACCGCGGCCGGCTACCGCATCGAGCACTCCGAGGGGTCGCTCTACCTGTGGTGCACCCGCGACGAGGACTGCCGCGCGAGTGTCGACCACCTCGCCGGACTGGGCATCCTGGTGGCCCCGGGCGACTTCTACGGTGAGGCCGGACGCCGGTTCGTCCGCGTGGCGCTCACCGCCGACGACGAGCGCATCTCCGCGGCGGCCCGCCGCCTGCTCGCCTCTTCCTGAGAAGACCCCGAGGATTGCGGGGGATTCCGCACCCCCGACCCGGCGTCACGCCACGATGGGCCGGTGCGAACCCGGTCGACACTCCTCCTCGGTGGGCTGCTGGCGGCTGTGCTGAGCGCGTGCACGGGCCCCGCAGCCACCAGCCCGGCCCCGTCGGCGAGCGCGACCGCGTCCGTCCCCACGGCGGCACCGACGACGCCGTCCGCCACCCCCACCACCGGCCCGCAGCCGCTGCCCGCCGCCGACGGCGGGCCGATGCTGTGGCGGGTCGGCACGACCGTCAGCGTCCAGGATCGTTGGGGCCGTTTCGAGGCCACCCGCTACGGCTTCGTCGACGTCACCGGGAAGCTGGTCGTGCGCCCGCGCTACGAGGGTTTCGACTACTGCCGTGACAGCTCCGGCCGGGTCGACCACGTGATCGGCACGGCGACCGCACGCAAGGCCGACATCCTCGACCTGACCGGACGCGTCGTCGCGCGCACCCCGACCACCTCGGCCGACTGCGGACCTCCCGGGTTCGTGATCTTCCGCCGCTGGAGCGGGGGCGAACTCGGCATCCACCGCGACGGGCTCCTCGAGATCGCCACCGGGCGCATCGTGGTGCCGATGGTGAAGGGCCGCCACATCGCCCTGGTCAACGAGGCGACCGTCAACATCTCCGAAGCGGGCGGGGAGTACTTCCTCAACCCCGAGACCGGTGCCCGGACGCCGCACGCCGGCTGGCTGACCAGCGACACCACGCTTGAGCCGGGAGCCCCGGGGCTGCCCGCCACCGCCACCCGCCCCGACACCGAGGGCGACGACGAGTACCCGAAGGTCGGGTTCGTCAGCCTCGCCGGCACGTGGGCGTACCCCGCCACCCTGGCGGAGGCCGACGGGTTCGAGGACGGCCACGCGATCATCCGGCGCGAGGATGACACGTCCACGTTCCTCGACACCCGCCTCAAGACCGTGGGCGGGGACTGGACCGACCTGTGGAGTGTCGGCCGGTACGACGGCCTGGGCTGGCACGTGGCCGGCTACCAGGCCGGGGTCGCCGACGACGACCAGACCCTGCTCGGCACCGACCTGAAGGCCCTGGTCCGATCCGCGTCCGCGATCGACTGCGCGTCGGGTGACGACGTGGTGTGCACGGTCACCGCAGCCGACGGGACGAGGTCCATCCACCTCCTGCCCGAGGGCACGACGATCGCGATGCCCGCCGGCTACACCAAAGCCCTGAACGCCTCGCTCGTCGTCGACGCCGACGAGGCCAATGACGGGGCGGCCGGGCGGCTGCTGTCGCTGCAGACCGGGACGGTCGTCCCCGTCGGCACCCGGACGGCCTGCGAGCCGGTCGACTCGGCCTGGGCGGTCTGCCAGAACCCGGACGCGGACTCCGCACCCGCGGTCTTCGACGCGTCGGGCCGCCGGACGGCGTTCACCGCGATCGATCCGCTGTACGACCCCTCGCCGCCGGGCGGCGTCCGCTACTACCGGGTCTCCACCCCGCGCTACCAGGGCATCGTCGACACGAGCGGCACCTGGCTGTACCGACAGAGCGCATTCACCCAACTGGAGGATTGACCAATGAAGCGACCACCCCTCGCCGTGCTCCTGCCGGCGACCCTCCTGGCAACGCTCCTCACCGGCTGCGTGGTGCCCACCGGGACGCCGATCCCGCCGTCCTCCTCACCGACGGCGTCGGCGGTGTCGGCGTCACCAACCTCGTCGACGACGGACGCGAGCCATCCGTTCACGGTCGAGACGCTGCCGAGGATCGACGGGTCGACGGCCAACATCCCGCTGATCTCGCTGATGATCCAGCGCCTGACCGGGCTGCCCGAGGCGGAGGCCGACGCGGAGGTCGCCACCACCGGGACGCCGACCGCGTGGCGCAATCTGGTCGCCGGGGACACCGACCTGCTGGTGGTCTACGAGGCCGACCAGAGTGTGCAGGCCGAGATCAAGAAGTCGGGGGTGAAGCTCGAGGCGCACGCGATCGGGCGCGACGCCCTGGTGTTCTTCACCAACAGCTCCAACCCGGTGACGTCGCTGACGACCAAGCAGTACAGGTCGATCTACACGGGCGCGACCACCAACTGGTCGCAGGTGGGCGGCAAGGACGGCGAGATCGTCGGCTACCAGCGTCCGGAGGAGTCCGGCTCGCAGGCGCTGATGCGCAAGTACGTGATGGGTGACGCGAAGATGGCCAAGGCGCCTGCCGACCACATCACCGGCGAGATGGACGAGATCATCACCGGTGTCGCCAGCTACGCCAACACCGGCAACGCGCTGGGCTACAGCGTCTACTACTACCTGGCGAACATGTATGCCGTCGACGGCATCAAGATGCTCGGGGTGTCCGGGGTGATGCCGTCCAACGCGACGATCGCCGACGGCAGCTACCCGTACGGCAACGACTTCTACGTCGTGGTGCGGGCGGACGCCGCGGCGGACAGCCCTGCCCGCAAGGTGATGGAGTGGCTGCTGAGTGCCGACGGCACCCAGGTGGTGAAGGACGCCGGGTACGTCGCGACCCAGCGCTGAGCGCGGGCGCGACCCTCAGCGCTTGGGTGCGGGGAAGACCAGCGTCACGACCTTGGCTGTACTGGGGCCGGTGCCCTGCCACTCGGCGATCCCGGTGCGGGAGTGCGTCCACGAGTAGGGGCCGACCTGGACCGACGCCAGCCCGTAGGACGCGGTGTTGGCGATCGCCAGGTGTGCGACCGCCCACGCCGCGGTGGCGCTCCCGGCGGTGACGGTGAGCGTCGAGCCGTCCAGTGCGGTGTCGATCGCTCCCGGGCCGAGTGTCTTCTTCAGGAAGCTCGACATCGCCTCGGGATCGGCCTCCTCGGGCGTCGCGACCACGCAGCTGAAGGACGCCGGCGTCTCCCCGGTCAGTGAACTGGCCAGGGCGCGCGCGTTCGCGACGTGCTTGCGGTAGGCCTCCGGGTAGGCGCTGCGCTGGACGGCCTGGGCGACGTTGTTGATGTCCTTGGTCTTCCAGTTCCTGATCCGCTCCATGGCCTTGTAGAAGGTGGCGCTGGAGTACCACGGGTCCATGATCTGCTCCTCGGTACCCCAGCCCTTCGACGGCCGCTGCTGGAAGAGCCCGAGCGAGTCGGCGTGCCCGTAGTCGAGGTTGCGGATGCCCGATTCCTGGTAGGCCGTCGCCAGCGCGATGGACGCCGCCCGCGGCACCAGGCCGCGCCGGATCGAGACCCCGGCGATGATGGCGGCGTTGCGTGCCTGCTCGGGGGTGATCGTGGTGGTGTGCCCGCCCGCGGTGGCCGTGCAGCGGTCCTCGATCGGCAGCGGCACCTTGTTGTAGGTCGACCACAGCACGACGCCGCCGACGACCAGCGCCAGCACGACGACGATGCCCACGACCGCCCACAACGCGGCCCGGAGGTGCTTCATCGACCGCCTCAGTTGTCGTGCAGGGCGGTGTTCAGCTCGACGCCGGAGCCCAGCCGGGAGCGGGCCTCGACGGCGCCGGTCATCGAGTTGCGCAGGAACAGCAGCCCGCTGCGTCCGCTCAATTGGGCGGCCTTCACGACCGCGCCGCCGGGCAGCGACACCTTGGTGCCGGCGGTGACGTATAGGCCGGCCTCCACCACGCAGTCGTCGCCCAGCGAGATGCCGACTCCCGACTCGGCGCCGAGCAGGCAGCGCTCGCCGATCGTGATCTGCTCCTGGCCGCCGCCCGACAGCGTGCCCATGATGGACGCGCCGCCGCCGATGTCGGAGCCGTCGCCCACCACCACGCCGGCGGAGATGCGTCCCTCCACCATCGAGGAGCCGAGCGTGCCGGCGTTGAAGTTCACGAAGCCCTCGTGCATCACGGTCGTGCCCGCGGCCAGGTGGGCGCCCAGGCGCACTCGGTCGGCGTCGGCGATGCGCACGCCGGCGGGGACGACGTAGTCGGTCATCCGCGGGAACTTGTCGACCCCGAACACCGACACCCGGCCGTGCACCGACAGCAGGGCGAGCCGCACGGTCTCGAACCCCTCGACCAGGCAGGGGCCGAAGCTCGTCCACACCACGTTGGGCAGCACGCCGAACAGGCCGGTGAGGTCGATGCTGCGCGGGGCGCAGGCGCGGGTGCTCAGCAGGTGCAGGCGCAGGTAGGCGTCCGGCACGTCGGCCGGCGGGGTGTCGAGGTCGATCTCGACCAGCACCGGCTCGCTGCGGACGTCCCGCTCGTCGTCGCGCATGGCGGCGGCGACGAGTTCCTTCGGTGGTTCGCGGTCGATGACTTCGCCGAGGGCGGGTGCGGGGAACCAGGTGTCGAGGACCTGGCCGGAGGAGTGCACCGTGGCCAGGCCCCAGCCGTGCGCGGGTCGGGTCATGGCGACGAGCCTACCGGGCGTCCGGAGGGGCGCTCCTCGTCTAGGCTCGGGGCCATGAGCCTCGACCTGACCGGTGACCTGGTCGCCCTGTTCCGGCAGCTGGTGGACGTCGAGTCGGTCAGCGGGAACGAGCGCGGGCTGGCCGACCTGGTGGAGGAGGCCCTGCGGCGGCTGCCACACCTGAACGTCGAGCGGGACGGCGACACGGTGGTGGCCCGTACCGAACTCGGGCGTCCCGAGCGGGTCGTCATCGCCGGGCACCTCGACACCGTCCCGGTGGCCGCCAACCTGCCCTCCTGGGTGGAGGGCGACGTGGTGTACGGGCGGGGCACGTGCGACATGAAGGGCGGGGTGGCGGTGGCGCTGGCCTGCGCCGCGCAGCTGAGCGCACCGCAGCGCGACCTCACCTGGATCTTCTACGACCACGAGGAGGTCGCCGCGGAGGAGAACGCGCTGACCCGCGTGGCGCGTGCGCGTCCGGAGTGGCTGGAGGGCGACTTCGCTGTCCTGATGGAACCGACCTCCGCCCGGGTGGAGGGCGGCTGCCAGGGCACGCTGCGGTTCACGCTCAGCACGTCCGGGACGGCCGCCCACTCGGCCCGCTCCTGGCTCGGCCACAACGCCATCCACGACCTGGCCGAGCCGCTGCGCCGGCTGGCGGAGTACCAGCCCCGGCAGGTCGAGGTGGAGGGCCTGACCTACCGCGAGGGCATGAACGCGGTGGCGATCACCGGCGGCATCGCGGGCAACGTGGTGCCGGACGCGGCCACCCTCACCGTGAACTTCCGGTTCGCCCCCGACCGCGACGAGGCGGACGCGCTCGCGCACTGCCGCGAGGTGTTCGCCGGCTACGAGCTGGAGTTCATCGACTTCGCGCTCGGCGCCCGTCCGGGGTTGGACCGTCCGATCGCGCAGGAGTTCCTGGCGGCGGTGGGCGGCGTGCCCAGGCCCAAGTTCGGGTGGACGGACGTGGCCCGCTTCAGCGCCCTTGGCACCCCCGCGGTGAACTTCGGCCCGGCCGACCCGGGCAAGGCCCACGCCGACGACGAGTGCTGCCCGATCGCCGACCTGTTCACCTGCCGCGACGCCCTGCTGCGCTGGCTCGCCTGAACCACGGCGACCGGAACGAAAGGGGACAGTCCCCTTTCGTTTCGGTCTGACGCGATCTGGCCGCGCTCGGCGTCCCCGTTGTCCCGCTCGTCACGCCCACGCCCTCGGCCGGCCGGATCACGTCAGGCGTCCCCGCGACCCTCGGCACCCCGCAGGAAGGGGGACCGTCCCCCTTCCGGCGGGGCTTCGTGAAGGCCTGTCGCGATTCGTCCACCGAAGGGGTTGGGTGGGCCGCTGGGACAGCTGGGACGCGGATCTCGGCCGGATCGCGTCAGCCGCGCTCAGGCGCCGTCGAGATAGAACCAGCGGTCCCCGAGCCGGGCGAAGCGGGAGGTCTCGCGCTGGAAGCCGCGTCCGGACGGGCCGCGGTAGCGGGCGATGAACTCGACCGTGTCGCCGGACGCGGCCACGACCCGGAGCGACAGCCAGGCCACGTCCGGGTCGAGCGTGAGCGATTCCGGACGCGTCCGCGGGTGCCAGGTGCGCAGCAGGTACCCGGCGTCGCCGAGCACGAACGCGCTGTAGCGCGAGCGCATCAACTCCTCGGGGGTGCGCGCCTCGGCCTCGCCGCGGTGCAGCCGTCCGCAGCAGTCGGGGTAGCCGGCTCCGCTTCCGCACGGGCACGCGTTCTCGGGCACGGCCCGACGATAGTGGCTGCTCGCGTCCGCGCGTCCGGGCGGGACGTTGGCCGGGCGCAATAGATTGCAGGCGTGAGCAAACGCACGCGCACCCAGGGCCCGGTGATCCGGCGCCACGACCAAGTCCTCTCGACCACCACCGACCAGCGCCTGCTGAACGACAAGGGCGACGGCGCCTGGGTGCATGCCGACCCGTGGCGGGTGATGCGCATCCAGGCCGAGTTCGTGGAGGGCTTCGGCACGCTCGCCGAGCTCGGCCCCGCCATCGGCGTGTTCGGCTCTGCGCGGACGCCGCGCAAGGATCCGATGTACGCCGCCGCGCAGCGCATCGGCAAGGGCCTGGCCGAAGCCGGCTACGCGACCATCACCGGCGGCGGCCCCGGCATCATGGAGGCCGCCAACAAGGGTGCGCTGGAGGCCGGCGGGGTGTCGGTCGGCCTCGGCATCGAGCTGCCGTTCGAGCAGTCGCTGAACAAGTACGTCTCGCTCGGTATCAACTTCCGTTACTTCTTCGCCCGCAAGGTGATGTTCCTGAAGTACTCCCAGGGCTTCGTGGTGATGCCCGGCGGCTTCGGCACCTTCGACGAGGGCTTCGAGGCGCTCACCCTCGTCCAGACCCGCAAGGTCACCTCGTTCCCGATCGTCCTGTACGGCAGCGCGTTCTGGTCGCCGCTGCTCGACTGGCTGCACGACGGCGTACTGGCCAGCGGCTACATCGCGGCCGCCGACCTGAAGCTGGTGCAGCTCACCGACGACCCCGACGAGGCCGTCGCCCTCGCCCTTGCGCCCGGTCCCCGCGTGGACCGGCCGCGCGTCGCGTCCCAGATGTCCTGACTCGCTAGAGTTCCGGCCATGGAGTGGGTGCTGTGGATAGTCGCCGTGGCGATCCTGGGGATGGCCGCGGTCGCATCGACCGGCCGCCTGGGCGAGTTCCCGGCGACCGTCACCGACACCCCTCGTCCGCACGTGCCCGACGGCGAGCTCAGTGGGGACGACCTGCGCGGGCTGCGGTTCGGGGTCGAGACGCGTGGGTACTCGATGCAGCAGGTGGACGAGTTGCTCGACCGCCTGGCCCGCCAACTCGACGGCAGCGACTCCCGGGCGGACTGAAGACGCGATCAGCGACCCCGGACGCGGGGTGCGCCTTGGCCGTGGCGGTCTGCGGTGGTCAGCGCGGGATGGAATAATAGGGGAGTTGGATCCACAAACCAGCCAGAAATTGAGGTTATGCGATGGCAGCGATGAAACCGCGGACCGGCGACGGGCCGATCGAGGTGGCCAAGGAGGGTCGCGTGATCGCCATGCGCATCCCCGCCGAAGGCGGCGGCCGCCTGGTGATCGAGATGAACGCCACCGAAGCGGCAGAGCTGAAGGCAGCGCTGGAGGGCGTCGTCGTCGCCTGACGAACCGTGCAGGCGCCGAGGGCCCCGGGGATCACCCCGGGGCCCTCGACCAATTCTGCGGGCGGACGCTCAGCGTCCCTGGTGGAAGGCGATCGCCTTCTCGTAGACCGCGACGGTCTCCTGGGCGATCTTCTCCCAGGAGAACTCGTCGATGCAGCGCTGGCGTCCGGCCTTCCCGAAGCGCTCGGCGAGGGCCGGGTCGCGGGTGATCCTGTTGATCTCCTCGGCGAACTTCGCCTCGAAGGCGGCCACGAACGCCGGGTCGCCGGCCTGCTTCGGGTCGTAGGGCACCAGGATGCCGGTCTCGCCGTCCACCACCACCTCGGGGATCCCGCCCACCGCGGACGCGACCACGGCGGTCTCGCAGGCCATCGCCTCCAGGTTCACGATGCCCAGCGGCTCGTAGATCGAGGGGCACGCGAACACCGTCGCGTGGGTGAGCACCTGCCGGACGGAGGCCCGCGGCAGCATCTCCTGCACCCAGGTGACGGTGCCGCCCCGCACCCGGCTCAGCTCGGCGAAGGCGGTGTCGAACTCGGCGGCGATCTCCGGGGTGTCCGGGGCGCCGGCGAGCAGCAGCAATTGGGTGTCGGGATCGAGCTGCTGGGCGGCGCGGACCAGGTGCACGAGGCCCTTCTGGCGCGTGATGCGTCCCACGAACACGACCAGCGGACGGTCCCGGTCGACCCCCAGGCAGTCGACCACGTCCGTGCCGTGGTCGGGCTTGAACTCGTCCGGATCGATGCCGTTCTTCACCACGTAGACCCGGTCGGGGTCGAGGTCGGAGTAGGAGTCGAGCACGTCGGCGCGCATCCCGGCGCTCACCGAGATCACCGCGGCGGCGTCCTCGAAGGCGGTCTTCTCCGCCCACGAGGAGACCCGGTAGCCGCCGCCGAGCTGCTCGGCTTTCCACGGACGGTGCGGCTCGAGCGAGTGCGAGGTGACCACGTGCGGCACGTCCCGGAACTTCGAGCCGATCAGGCCGGCGAAGTTGGCGTACCAGGTGTGGGAGTGGATCACGTCCACGTCGCCGATCGCGTTGGCCATCGCCACGTCCGCGCCGAGCACCCGCAGGGCGGGGTTCGCGCCGGGCGGGAAGTTCTCGGCGTGGGCGTTCGCCCCCTCGCGGGGTTCGCCCATGCACTGGACCTCGACGGACTCGGTGAACTTGAGCAGTTGGGGCACCAACTGGCCGACGTGGACGCCCGCCCCGCCGTAGATGTGCGGGGGGTATTCCCGGGTGAGGATGGAGACGCGAAGAGCCATGACGCGATCGTGTCACAGAACCCTGCGGATGGGCACGGGTTGCCCCGGATCATCCCGCGCGGGAGGTCCTGTCTCAGACACACCGCGCCTTTTCGGTCGTTTCCTTGTGGGAGCACCCTCCAGGTCCTAGGTTCGGGTTATGACTAGCGGACCGAATGTGCTGTCGATCGTGCTCGCCGGTGGCGAAGGCAAGCGACTGATGCCACTGACAGCTGACCGGGCCAAGCCCGCGGTTCCCTTCGGGGGCACGTACCGGCTGATCGACTTCGTGCTGTCGAACCTGGCCAACTCCGATCTCACCAAGATCTGCGTGCTGACCCAGTACAAGTCGCACTCCCTCGACCGGCACATCGCCCTGACCTGGAGGATGTCGCCGCTGCTCGGCAGCTACGTGACGTCCGTCCCTGCGCAGCAGCGCACCGGCAAGCAGTGGTACCAGGGCAGCGCGGACGCGATCTACCAGTCGATGAACCTGATCAACGACGAGGAACCCGACTACGTGGTCGTGTTCGGGGCCGACAACATCTACCGGATGAACGTCGAGGACATGGTCAACTCCCACATCGCCTCGGGGTTCGACGCGACGATTGCCGGCATCCGGGTGCCCCGCAAGGAGGCCAGCGCGTTCGGCATCATCGACGCGGCCGCGGACGGCAAGATCAACCAGTTCCTGGAGAAGCCGAAGGACCCGCCCGGCCTGCTCGACAGCCCGGAGGAGTCGTTCGCCTCGATGGGCAACTACGTGTTCACCCGTAAGGCATTCGTGGAGGCCCTCAACGACGACGCGGCCAGCGAGGACTCCCGCCACGACATGGGCGGCAACATCATCCCGTCCTTCGTCTCGGCAGGGAACGCGGGCGTCTACGACTTCACCGCCAACAACGTCCCCGGCTCCACCGAGAAGGACCGCAACTACTGGCGGGACGTGGGCACCATCGACGCCTACCACGCCGCGCACATGGACCTGGTCTCGGTCGACCCCGAGTTCAACCTGTACAACCGCAAGTGGCCGATCTGGACCTCGCAGGCGCAGCTGCCCGGGGCGAAGTTCACCCTGCGTGGCACCGCGGAGGACTCGATCGTCGGGTCGGGCTGCATCATCTCCGGCGGCGACGTCGACCGGTCGGTGCTCTCGCCGAACGTGATGGTCGACAAGTGGGCGAAGATCGAGGAGTCGGTGATCTACTCCGGCTGCCGGATCGGCCGCAACGCCGTCATCCGCCGCGCGATCCTGGACAAGAACGTGGTCGTGCCCGACGGGGTCGAGATCGGCGTCAACGCCGAGCACGACCGTGCCCGCGGCTTCTACGTCGAGAACGGCATCACCGTCGTCGCCAAGAACGAGGCCGTCCCCGGCAACTGGTGATCGCACGCTGTGAGTCCGGCGGCGACATCGCCGCCTAAGTCACAGCGTGCGGGGGGAGGGCCTGCCCGGCGAGCGGGAACACGTCCAGATGGACGCGGTAGCGCCGTGCGTCCTCGGGCGGTGTCCGCTCGTGGGACGCCCGGGAGTGCCGCTCCAGCACCTCGCTGAACTCGGCGGTCAGCGCCTCGGCCTCGGCGACGGTGAGCACCAGCGTCCCCGAGCTGAGCAGGCTGTCGGTGTCGTGCGACGGGTCGAACGCCTCGAACCACGCGGTGAGCGCGGACGCCCGTTCGGCGATGACCTGGTGCACGACCGCCCGGACGGCGGCCGAGCTCGCCGGGTCGCTGAGCAGGGCCGGTTCGGTCATGCTGAACCCGACCGCCCGCCACCAGCGCTCGCGTCCGCCCTGGTGGTCGGGGTCGTCCTCGACGAAACCGTGCCGCTCGAGCTGCCGGAGGTGGTAGCTGGTCTGGCCGCTGCTCTCACCCAGCGCTCGCGCGAGCTGGCTGGCCGTCGCCGCGCCGCGGCGCTGGAGCTCGGAGTACATGGTCATGCGCAGGGGGTGCGCGAACGCCTTCAGCGCTGCGGGGTCGATCGACGCCTGCGCCAGTGGGGTGAGCCGTGCCGGACGGGCCTGGTCGGTCCCCGTCGAACTCTTGCGCTCAGCCATATGCAGAGATACCTTTGCATAGATTCCTTTGCAGAGGTTCCTCTGCGATCATCAGTGTAGGAGGGAATGCACCCGATGTCCGCCAGCCTCGACACCCCGGCCGTGTCCTCGCGTCCGCCCAGGGCTCCGCTGGGCCGTCCGTTCACCGCCCAGCTGGTCTCGACCGGGTTGGCCAACCTCGGGGACGGGGTGCTGGGCACGCTCGCGCCGCTGGTCGCGCTCACGCTGACCACCTCGCCGATCCAGATCTCGCTGCTCTCGGCGGCCACCTGGCTGCCCTGGCTCCTGCTCGGGCTCGCGGCGGGCGTGGTGGTCGACCGGGTCGACCGGCGCCGGGTGCAGGTGCTCGCGCTGTCCGTGCGGGCCGGCGTCCTGGCCGGGGGAGCGGCGCTCGGGTTCGCCGGGGCGCTGAGCATGCCGCTGCTGGTGGCGTTGGTGCTGGTCTATGGGGCCACCGAGGTGTTCGCCGACCTCGGCGCCACCGCGATCGTGCCCGACCTGGTGCCCACCGAACGACTCCCGGCAGCGAATGGACGGGTGATCGGCGTGCAGCAGGTGGCGAACGCGTTCCTCGGTGCACCGCTGGCCGGCGTGCTGGTCGTCTTCGGCGCGGGGCTGGGCTTCGGCACCTCGGCGGCGCTGGCCGCGATGGCGGCCCTCGTCCTCGCGGTCGGGCTGCGCGGCACGTTCCGCGCCGCGGCCGGTGAGGGCGCGCCGTCCAGCGCGCTCGGGCAGGTGCGCGAGGGGCTGCTGTTCCTCGCCCGCCACGCGGTGATGCGTCCGCTGGTGCTCACCTCCAGCGTGCTCAACTTCGCCAGCACCGCCTACTTCGCGGTGTTCGTGCTGTGGGCGGTCGGGCCGACCTCGGCGATGGGGCTGACCCCGACGCAGTTCCCGCTGGTGATGCTCGGCTTCGCGCTCGGCGCGGTGGCCGGCTCGCTGGTGGCCGAGGCGGTGGTGTCGCGGTTCGGCGAACGGACGACGATGCTGTTCATGCTCACCGCCAGCGTGGTGCTGATGCTGGTGCCGGTGGTCTGGCCCAACGGCTGGGCGGTGGCCGCCGCCGTCACCGTGATCGGGGTCACGAACACGATCGGCAACGTGGTGGCGCAGTCGCTGCGGCAGCGGCTGGTGCCGGGCGTGCTGCTCGGACGGGTCGGTGGGGCGAGCCGGACGCTGGCGTACGGCCTGATGCCGCTCGGCGCCCTGCTCGGCGGCGTGGTGGCCGAGAACGCGGGTCTCCCGGCGACGTTCTACGGCGCGGTCGCGCTGTCGCTGGCCGCCTGTGCCTACCTGGCGCTGAGCGTCCGTCCGTCCGACCTGGCGAAGGCCGGAGCGCTCAGGCCTTGACGGCCACCAGCAGGCCGTCGCCCACCGGCAGCAGGGCCGGGGTGAAGTCGTCGTCGGCCAGCACCGCCGACAGGGCCTCGCGCACGATCAGCGGCTCGTCGTCGTAGTTGCGCTCGTCGGCCACCAACCCCTGCCAGAGCGCGTGGTGCAGCACCAGCACGCCGCCGGAGCGCAGCAGCCGCTGCGCCTGGGCCACGTACTCGACGTACTCGAGCGGGTCGCCGTCCACGAAGACGAGGTCGTACGCGCCGTCGGTGAGCTTGGGCAGCACGATCAGCGCCTGGCCGGCGATCAGCCGGACGCGGCGGCTCGGGATGCCCTCGGCGGTGAGCACCTCGCGGGCGGCGAGCTGATGCTCGGCCTCGGCGTCGATGCTGGTGAGGATGCCGTCCGGGGCCATGCCGGCGAGCAGCGCGAGCGCCGAGACGCCCGTGCCGGTGCCGATCTCGGCGACCGCGCGCGCACCCACCACCCTGGCGAGCAGTGCCAGGGTGGCGGCGACACCGCCGCTGATGGACTCGATGCCCAGGTCCTCGGCACGCTGGCGGGCGGTCTCCGCCCCGTCCGACTCCGCGACGAAGGCCTCGGCATAGGCGAGGCTGGCTGCCGGTGAGGCCGCGCGAGCTGTGCTCTTCGGTGCTGGGTTCACGTCCCAACCTTAACGGTGCCCCTAGCATTGCGTGCCATGAGTCATGTGGTTGTCGCCGAGTTGGTGGCGAATGTCCTCACCGTCGAGGTGGAGCCGGGGCAGCGCGTCGAACCGGCCGACACCGTCGTGGTGCTGGAGTCGATGAAGATGGAGATCCCGGTGCTCGCCGACGTGGCCGGCACGGTGAGCGAGGTCGTGGTGGCGGTCGGCGACGTGGTTCGAGACGGCGACCCGATGGTTGTGATCGCTACCGCTTAGGCTTGGGCCCATGACAGCGCTGCCCTTCGGCCGGGTCCAGACGGCCATGGTGACTCCGTTCGCCCCCGACGGTTCGGTCAACTACGACGAGGCCCGTCGGCTCGCCGCCCACCTCGTGGACGTGCAGGGTAACGACGCGCTCGTCGTCAACGGCACCACGGGCGAGTGTCCGACCACCACCGACGAGGAGAAGGGCAGGCTGCTCGAGGTCGTGCTGGACGAGGTCGGCGACCGCGCGCGGATCGTGGCCGGCGTCGGCACCTTCGACACCGCCCACACCCTCGAGCTGACGAAGCAGGCCGAGCAGCTGGGCGTCCACGGCCTGCTGGTGGTGACGCCGTACTACAGCCGTCCGCCGCAGGACGCACTGGCCGACCACTTCCTCACGGTCGCGGACGCCACGTCGCTGCCGATCATGATCTACGACATCCCGCACCGCGCGGGCGTCCCGGTGGAGACCGCCACCATGATCACGATCGCCGCGCACCCCAACATCGTCGCGGTCAAGGACGCGAAGGGGCAGCCGGTGGCCTCCGCCCAGGTGATCGCCGCGACCGACCTCGCCTACTACTCCGGCGACGATGCGATGACCCTGCCGTTGCTCGCGGTGGGAGGTGTCGGCGTCGTCGGCACCTCCACCCATTTCACGGGCCGTCGCACCCGGGAGATGATCGAGACGTTCGTCGCGGGCGACACCGCGACCGCGGTGGCGCTCAACCAGGCCCTGCTGCCGGTCTTCCTCGGGGTGTTCGCCACCCAGGGCTGCATGCTGGTGAAGGCCGGCCTGAACGCGCGCGGCTTCGCCGCCGGCCCGGTGCGCAAGCCACTGCTGGACGCCTCGCCGGAGCAGGCGGCCACGTTCGTCGCCGTCCTCGACGCCGCGGGGCTGTGAGGGGGGAACCCGGGGTGGCGTCTCGATGATCGACTTCAACTTCTGGGAGATCCTGCTGCTCGCCGCGTTCGCGGTGATCCTGTTCGGCCCCGAGAAGCTGCCCGAGCTCGCCCGGAAGGCCGCCCGGGTCGTCAACTACCTGCGCAACATCGCCAACGACGCCTCCGGCCGGCTGCGCGAGGAGCTCGGCCCCGAGTTCGCCGACCTCGACCTGACCGACCCCCGCGGGATGGTCACCAAGCACCTGCTCAACCCGGTGCAGGCCGAGCTCGAACCGCTGAAGGCCGAGCTGGAGCCGTTGAAGGCCGAGCTCGAGCCGATGAAGGCCATGGCGACGTCGGCCAGCGCGGCGCCGTTCCTGATGGACGCGTTGCCGGAGGTGGCGCCCCCGCGTCCGGTCGCGTTCGACATGGAGGCAACGTAGGCGATCCGGGTGGGTTGAGTAACCCGGAGGCGGTAGCCTGCGGGACGTGACCTCGGCATCGTCGATCTTCGTCTCGAGGATCAAGGGACTGCCCATGCTCGACCCGAACGGCGAGCAGGTGGGCAAGGTTCGCGACGTCGTCATCCAGAACCGGTCGGGCAAGCGTCCGCCCAAGGTGAAGGGCCTTGTGGTCGAGCTCTTCGCGCTGCGCCGGATCTTCTTCCCGATGGAGCGCGTGCACTCCATCGACGCCCACCAGGTGATCATCTCCGGGCTGGTCAACACCGTCCGGTTCCGGGTGCGCGAGCGCGAGACGCTGGTCGTCGACGGGCTGTTCGACCGCACCGTGAGCCGGGCCGACGCCAGCGGGCCGGAGACCATCTTCGACGTGGCGATCAAGCGCAACCGTTCGCGCGACTGGGTGCTGGCCGAGGTGGCGCTGCGGGAGGCCGGACGGCGTCCGTTCCAGCGGGGGCACGTGACGATCGTCGACTGGTCGGAGGTGCCCGACTTCATCGAGAAGCCGGCGCCCCGCGACGCCGAGCAGCAGGTGATGCGGCTGTCGGAGCTGAAGCCGGCGGACGTGGCCCGCGAACTGCACGACATGGACCCGCTGCTGCGCGCGGCGGTCGTGCAGGCGATGGACGACGACCGGTTGGCCGAGGCGCTGGAGGAGTTGCCCGAGGACGAGCAGGTCGAGGTGATCGCGTCCCTGGACACCGAGCGCGCGGCCGACGTGCTGGAGGAGATGGACCCCGACGACGCGGCCGACCTGATCGCCGAGCTGGACTCGGAGCTGGCCGAGACGATCCTGGAGCAGATGGAGCCCGAGGACGCGAAGGACGTCCGGACGCTGCTGCGCTACGACGCGGCGACCGCCGGCGGCCTGATGAACCCCGAGCCGGTGGTGCTGAACGCGGACGCGACGGTGGCGGACGCCCTGGCGGCGGTGCGCCGGCAGGAGATCACCCCGGCGATGGCGGCGCTGGCGTTCATCTGCCGTCCGCCGATGGACACCCCGACCGGCCGCTACCTGGGGGCGGTGCACTTCCAGCGGCTGCTGCGCGAACCCCCGTCCGTGCTCGCCGCGGGCCTGATCGACCCCGACATCACGCCGCTGACCCCGCAGAGCAACATCGCGCAGGTCAGCCGCTACTTCGCCACCTACGACCTGGTGTGCGCGCCGGTGGTGGACGCCGACCGGCGGCTGCTCGGGGCGGTGACGGTGGACGACGTGCTCGACCACATCCTGCCCAACGACTGGCGCGGGGTGCAGCTGGACCGGCTCGACGCGGAGGTGAGCGATGGCTAAGCAGGACCGCCTCGACACCCCGGGGCGCCGGCGCAGCGCGTGGATCCCGCGCGTCCGGATGGAGGACGACGCGTTCGGCACGTTCGCCGAGGGTGCGGCCCGTTTCATGGGCACCGGCACGTTCATCATCTGGATGTCGGCGTTCATCGCGGTGTGGGTGCTGCTGAACATCTTCTGGCCGGGCGTGATGCAGGACCCGTTCCCGTTCATCTTCCTGACGCTGCTGCTGTCGCTGCAGGCGTCCTATGCGGCACCGCTGATCCTGCTCGCGCAGAACCGGCAGGAGGCGCGCGACCGGGTCAGCCTGGAGCACGACCGCGAGGTGTCTGCGCAGTCGCGGGCCGACATGGACTTCCTGGCGCGCGAGATCGCGTCCCTGCGGATGCGGATGAACGACGTCGCCACCCGCGACTTCATCCGCTCCGAGCTGCGGGAGCTGCTCGAGGAGCTCACCGAGCACGACCCCGACGAGCCGAAGGCCAAGTCCGGCTCCTGACGTGGGAGCGGACCGAAAGGGGACAGTCCCCTTTTGGTCCGGATCGCGAAACGAAAGGGGACTGTCCCCTTTCATTTCGCGGGGCCCGGGCGGATACCCCGTCCGGCATCGGTGGGCGGTTGGGAGCGGGTCCGCGGGGCGGTTAGTCTTGCGAGCATGTCCGACCTTGTCAGCGCCGTCCACACCGCCCTGTCCGGAGTCATCGACCCGGAGATCCGCCGTCCGATCACCGACCTGGGGATGGTCGAGTCGGTGAGCGTGGACGACGACGGACGCGCGGCGGTCACCGTCCTGCTGACTATCGCCGGCTGCCCGCTGTCGAACACGATCGAGAGCGACGTCACGGCCGCGGTGACCGGCGTGGAGGGCATCAGCGCCGTCGACGTGACGCTGGGGACGATGAACGACGAGCAGCGCGCCGAGCTGAAGAAGCAGCTGCGCGGCGGCCACGAGGACCGCGAGATCCCGTTCTCGCGCCCCGACTCGCTGACCCAGGTGATCCTGGTCGCGTCCGGCAAGGGCGGGGTCGGCAAGAGCTCGGTGACCGTCAATCTGGCGATGGCGCTGGCCGCGCGCGGCAAGAGCGTGGGCATCCTGGACGCCGACATCTACGGCCACTCGATCCCGCAGATGCTCGGCCTGATGGACGCGATGCCGACCTCGGTCGACGGCATGATCATGCCGGTGCCGACGATGGGCCTGCGGGTGATCTCGATCGGCATGCTCAAGCAGAGCCGCGACCAGGTGATCGCGTGGCGCGGCCCGATCCTGGACCGCGCGCTCCAGCAGTTCCTCGCCGACGTGTACTGGGGAGATCTCGACTTCCTCGTCGTCGACCTCCCCCCGGGCACCGGCGACGTGGCGCTCAGCCTGGGCCAGAAGGTGCCGAACGCGGAGGTGCTCGTCGTGACCACTCCGCAGCAGGCGTCCGCCGAGGTCGCCGAGCGGGCCGGGACGATGGCGTCGATGCTCGAGCAGAAGGTCATCGGGGTGGTCGAGAACATGGCCTACCTCGACGTGGTCTGCCCGCACTGCGGCCAGAGCCACCGGGTGGACGTGTTCGGCACCGGCGGCGGCGCGGAGGTCGCCGGCACGCTCAGCACCCGTCTGGGCTACGAGGTGCCGCTGCTGGCCGAGATCCCGATGGACCCGAAGCTGGCCGCCGGCGGCGACCTCGGCGTCCCGCTGGTCGCGACCGACCCCGAGCGTCCGGCCGCCGCCGCGGTGATGGCTTTGGCCGAGCGCCTCGCGTCCCGCAAGCGCAACCTCGCGGGCTTCAAGATGGGCCTCACGCCCGTCGGCTGACCGGAAAGCGGACCAAAAGGGGACTGTCCCCTTTTGGTCCGCTGCGCGTCCGGTCGGCCTACTGACCATTACCTAACTGTGTTTCCGGCATGCCCTCACCCGGGTAAGGGAGGCGCGTAAGCGCTTACATCCCAACGAGGGGAGCCCGCGGTGTCATCGTCGAAACCCGGTCCGGCGACCATCTATGCCGTCGCCGAGAGCGCCGGCGTCTCCATCGCCACCGTGTCGCGGGTGCTCCAGGGCACCAACCGGGTGGCCGAGCCCACCCGGCAGCGCGTGCTGGACGCGGCCCGCGACCTCGACTACCTGCCCCGCGGTTCCGCCCGGGCCCTCGCCGCCAAGAAGCACGAGGCGGTGGGGCTGATGGTGCCCGAGCTCACCGGCCCGTACTTCGCCGAGCTGCTGGTCGGGTTCGAGACCGCCGCCGCCGAACTGGGCCTGTCGGTGGCCCTGGTGATGACCAACGAGCCGGGCCTGTCCCGGCCGCTGCGCCAGCTCGCCGCCCGGGTGGACGGGCTGGCCGTGATGAGCGGACGCGAGCAGCTGGCGTCCGCCGAGATGGCGTCGCTGGCCCGCCGGATGCCGATCGTGAGCGTCGCCTCCGGGCAGCCGGACGGCATCGGCACCGAGAACGAGGGCAGCGCCGCCGCGCTCACCACCCACCTGTTCGGGCACGGACGCCGCCGGCTCCGCTTCGTCGGCGACCCCGACCTCGCCGCCGACGCCGCCCAGCGCTACGCGGGCTTCACCGCCGCGCACGCCGAGGCAGGCCTGCACGCCGCGCCGCCGATCCGCGTCCGCTTCTCCGAGGAAGCCGGACGCGAGGTCGCGCGCGGCCTGGTCACCAGCCACGCCCTGCCCGACGGCCTGGTCTGCGTCAACGACGAGGTCGCCTTCGCCCTGCTGGACGAGCTCCAGCGGGCCGGGCTCGACGTCCCCGGCGACCTGGCCGTCACCGGTTGGGACGACGGCATGACCGCCCGCTACACCCGTCCCGGCCTGACGTCGGTGGCCCAGCCCGTCCGCGACCTCGGACGGCTCGCCGTCACCACCCTCGCCGCGCTGATCGCCGGCACCGGAACGGCCGAACCCACCACCCTGCCCACCCGGATCGTGTTCCGCGGTTCGTGTGGCTGCCCCGAGCCGCTGGCACCCGTCCGCGCCCGGGAGAACACCAAGGAGGAACCGGAATGAAGAAGATCGCGACAGCACTGGCCGTGCTCGCGCTGGTGCTCACCGGCTGCGGGCGTCCCGCCGACAACCCGAGTGCCGCCCCACAGGCGAGTTCGACCATCGCCGCCGGCCCGGCCACGGGCGAACTCACCGTCTGGGCGATGGGTGCCGAGGGGGAGAACCTGCCGAACCTGCTCAAGGACTTCGAGGCCGCCAACCCGGACGTGAAGGTGACCGTCACCGCGATCCCCTGGAGCGCGGCGCACGACAAGTTCACCACCGCGATCACTGCGCAGAAGACGCCCGACCTCGCCATGATCGGCACCACCTGGATGGGGGAGTTCGCCGGGCTCGGCGCGCTCGACCCCACCCCGTCCTCGATCGACAAGAACGCGTTCTTCCCGGGCGCCTGGGGCACCACCGAGGTCAACGGCACGTCCTACGGCATCCCGTGGTACGTGGAGACCCGGCTGGTCTACTACCGCACCGACCTCGCCGAGAAGGCCGGCATCACCACCCCGCCGACCGACTGGGACGGGCTGAAGGCGATGGCCAAGGCCATGCAGGACAAGGCTGGCGCCAAATGGGGCATCAACCTCCAGCCGGGCGGCACCGGCTCGTGGCAGACCGTGATGCCGTTCGCCTGGTCGAACGGCGCCCAGCTCAACAACGGGGACGCCTGGACGTTCGACACCCCGCAGATGAGCGAGGCCGTGAAGTACTACCAGAGCTTCTTCACCGAAGGCATCTCGAACAAGGCCCCGGCGGCGAACGAGACCGCCGAGCCGTCCTTCGTCGACGGGAGCCAGCCGATGTTCATCTCCGGCCCGTGGATGATGAGCGCTGTCGAGAAGGTCGGCGGCAAGGGCTTTGCCGACAAGTACTCGGTGATGGCGATGCCGACCAGGCAGACCTCGGCGTCCTTCGTCGGCGGGTCGAACTTCGGGGTGTTCAAGAACAGCCAGAACAAGGACGCCGCCTGGAAGCTCGTGCAGTGGCTCGCGCAGCCCGAGGTGCAGGTGAAGTGGTACCAGCTGTCCACCGACCTGCCGTCGGTGAGTTCGGCGTGGCAGGACCCGGCCCTGGCGTCCGACACCAAGCTCGCGACCTTCGGCACGCAGCTCCAGACCGCGGTCGCGCCGCCGTCCTTCGCCACCTGGGAGCAGGTCGCGGCCCGGTTCGACGCCGAGATCGAGAAGGTCACCAAGACCGGTGCCGACGTGGACGCGTCCCTGAAGACCGTCCAGTCCGAGGCCCAGTCGATCGGGACCGGTAGCTGAGCATGTCCACCCCCACCCTCGCTGCGCCGGTCGGGCAGCGACCCACCCTCTCCCCGGAGGTCCGTGCCCGTTCCGGCAGGGGCCATCCGGGGGAGGGACGGGCCGCCTGGATCCTGGCCATCCCGTTCACCGTGCTGTTCGCGGCCTTCACGGTCTGGCCGGTCGTCCAGTCGCTGTTCATGAGCTTCACCGACACCAGGCAGCGCGACCTGCGGACGCCGTTCTCGGTCAACTTCATCGGCGTCGACAACTACGTCCGCGCCCTGACCGACCCGGTCTTCGTCAAGGCCGCCGCCAACACCGCCTACTTCGTGCTGGTGGGCGTCCCGCTCACCCTGGCGGTGGCGCTGCTCGCCGCGGTGGCGCTCGACAAGGGCATCACCCGGCTGCGCTCGGTCTACCGGCTCGGCTTCTACACCCCGGTGATCACGTCGATCGTGGCGGTGGCGGTGGTGTGGCGGTTCATCCTGCAACCCGAATCCGGCCTGCTCAACACCGTGCTGGGCTGGTTCGGCGTCCAGGGCCCCAACTGGCTCGGCGACCCCGCGTGGTCGATGCCGTCGCTGATCATGATGGCGGTCTGGCGGAACTTCGGCACCGGCATGATCATCTTCCTCGCCGGCCTCCAGAGCGTCCCGTACTCGTTGCAGGAGGCGGCCGCGATCGACGGGGCCAACGGCTGGCAGCGGTTCTGGAACATCACCTTCCCGCTGCTCCGGCCCACCCTGCTGTTCGTCTCCGTGACCACCGCCGTCGGCTACCTCCAGTTCTTCGAGGAGCCGTTCGTGATGACGTCCGGCGGCCCGCTGAACAGCACGATCTCGCTGTCGATGTACACCTACAACCAGTTCGGCTACGGCAACTACGGCCTGGCCGCGGCGATGAGCTACCTGATCTTCGTGGTCATCGCCGTGGTCACCGCGCTCCAGTTCCGGCTGCTGCGCGAGAACACCTAGGAGCGCCATGTTGGGTTCGAGGAATCCCTACGGACGCGCGCTGGTCCACGTCGTCGTGACCGTCGCGCTGCTGGTCGTGATCGCGCCGTTCATCTGGATGGTGCTCGGCAGTTTCAAGGGGGAGGGCGAGATCCGCCGCGTCCCGCCGACCTGGTGGCCGGAGGCAGCCTCCCTGGACAACTACACCCAGTTGTTCGCCCGGCTCGATTTCGGCACCTACTTCACCAACTCGGTGATCGTGGCGCTGGTGGTCACCGCCGGCAACCTGCTGTTCTGCTCGATGCTGGGCTACGCGCTCGCCCTGCTGCGGTTCCCCGGCAAGCGGGCGTTGCTCGCGGTCGTGCTCGGGACGCTGATGATCCCGGGCGTGGTGACGTTCGTCCCGCTGTTCGTGATCGTGGCGAACGCCGGCCTGATCGATTCCCTGCCGGGGTTGTTCCTGCCGTTCCTGGTCACCCCGTTCGGGGTGTTCCTGATGCGGCAGTTCATCTCGGGCCTGCCCCCCGACCTGCTGGACGCGGGGCGGGTGGACGGCGCCGGCGAACTCGGCATCTTCGCCCGGATCATCCTGCCGCTGTGCGGTCCGGCGCTGGCGACGCTGGGCATCCTGACCTTCCTCGGCTCCTGGAACAACTTCCTGTGGCCGCTGGTCGTCGCCCAGACCGAGTCGCACTACACCCTGCCCGTCGCCCTGGCCCTGTACTCGACCGGCCAGAACAACACCCAGTACGGCCTGCTGCTGGCCGGCGCCTGCGTGGTCGTGCTGCCGCTGCTGGTGGTCTTCCTGATCTTCCAGCGGCACTTCGTCGAAGGCATCGCCACCACCGGAATCAAGTGAGGAGACAACGATGAACGAATTCCCCCTGACCCGACCCCTGCCGCGCCGCGCGGTGCTGGGCGGCGCGCTCGCCGTCGGTCTGGCGTCCGGCCTGCCCCGTCCGGCCGTCGCCGCTCCCGGCGTCGGTGTCGTGCCGCTGCGGCGTCCCGACCCCACCCCGGACGCCCGCCGCCTGGTCGGCTGGGCCAAGGACACCTGGCGCTCGCTGGTGGCCATGACCGATCCCCGCACGGGCCTGCCGGCCGACAACATCCCGGCGTCGCTGGCCGCGTCCGACCGCAGCGGGTACACCTCGCCGACCAACATCGGCGGGTACCTGTGGAGCGCGGTCGTGGCCCGCGAGCTGGGCCTGATCAGCGACGGCGAGTGCGTGCGGCGCTGCCGCCAGACCCTGGCCACGATCGCGACGCTGGAGCACCACGAGCCGTCCGGCCTGTACTACAACTGGTACGACGAGGCCACCGGCGCGGTGATCACCACCTGGCCCACGGACGGCAGCCGGGTCTACCCGTTCGTCTCCAGCGTCGACAACGGCTGGCTGGGCGCCGCGCTGTGGGTGGTGCGCAACTCCGTCCCTGGCGTGCGGCGACTGGCCGACAAGCTCTTCTCGCGGATGCGCTGGGACATGTTCTACGACGCCGACACCGCGCACCCCGGCGTCCGTCCGGGCGGCCTGATCCACGGCGGCTTCTACGACGGCGACACCCCGCCCGGGTTCTCCGGCTATGCCGGCAACCACATCGGCGTCGGGCCGGACGTGTGGTACACCAACCACCACTACGACACCACCGTGTCGGAGACCCGGATCACCAGCTACCTGGGCATCTTCACCGGGCAGATCCCGGCCAGGCAGTACTTCGCGATGTGGCGGACGTTCCCGTCCGGCTGCGACTGGTCGTGGCAGGAGTCGGAGCCGGTCGGCGAGACCCGCAGCTACTACGGGCTGGACGTCTACGAGGGCGCCTACCGCTACCGCGGCATGCGGATCGTGCCGGGCTGGGGCGGCAGCATGTTCGAGGAACTCATGCCCGACGTGTTCGTGCCCGAAGCGGCGTGGGCGCCGCGGTCGTGGGGGCTCAACCACCCGCTGCACGTCCGGGCCCAGCGCGAGCACGGCCTGCTGGAGGCGAAGTACGGGATCTGGGGGTTCTCGCCCTCGTCCGACCCGTTCACCAACTACCGCGAGTACGGCGTGGACGCCCTGGGGCTCAACCCCGAGGGCTACTTCTCCGACGTCGAGAAGACCAACTACGACGCGGGCTACGGCACCTGCCGCGAGGCCACCAACCCGCACCCCGACTTCGGCGACGGGGTGGTGACCCCGCACGCGGCGTTCCTGGCGCTGATGCACGAGCCGCGGGAGGCGTACGCGAACCTGGTGACACTCCAGCGCGAGTACGACAGCTACGGCGACGGCGGCTTCTTCGACGCCATCGCCAGCGCGTCGGGGACGGTGGCGAAGCGGTACCTCTCGCTCGACCAGTCGATGATCATGGGCGCGGTCGGCAACGTGGTCGGACGCGGCGTCGTGCGGCGGGCCTTCGCCACCAGCACGGTCGAGCGACGGCTGCGTCCGGTCATCGCGAGGGAACGCTTCGGCGCCGGCCTGGAGTGAGAGGCTGGCCCCATGCAGCCGCGCACGGCCGTCGCCCCGGACGGCACCGTTTACCGTGACCTGAACCACAACGGCCGGATGGACCCCTACGAGGACCCCCGGCTGGGCACGGCCGAGCGGGTGGAGGACCTGCTGGGCCGGCTCAGTCTGGCCGAGAAGGCCGGCCTGATGTTCCACACCGTGATCGAGGCCGGCGAGGATGGTGAGCTGCTCACCGGGCCGGGGTTCATCAGCAAGTCGGGCACCGAGGAGGTGGTGCTCGGCAAGCTGCTGACCCACTTCAACGTGCACGCGCTGCCCCCGGCGCGGCTGGCGGCGCGGTGGTCGAACCGGCTGCAGGAACTGGCCGAGCGGACGCCGCACGGCGTCCCGGTGACGGTGTCGACCGACCCCCGGCACGCGTTCTTCGAGAACGCGGGCGCCTCGTTCGCCGCGCACGGGCTGTCGCAGTGGCCGGAGCCGCTGGGGCTGGCTGCGCTGGCCGATCCGGAGCGGGTGCGGCGGTTCGCCGAGATCGTCAACGCCGAGTACCGGGCGGTGGGCATCCGGGCCGCGCTGCACCCCACCCTCGACCTGGCCACCGAGCCCCGCTGGGCGCGGCAGGCGCAGACGTTCGGGCAGGACCCGGGGCTGGTCACCGAGCTGAGCCTGGCCTACCTCGACGGACTGCAACACGGGCCGGTCGGGCCGACCAGCGTGGCGTGCACGGCCAAGCACTTCCCCGGCGGCGGGCCGCAGGCCGGCGGGGAGGACGCGCACTTCCCGTACGGCCGGGAGCAGGTGTATCCGACGGGACGCTTCGCCGACCACCTGCGTCCGTTCCCCCCGGCGATCGCGGCGGGGGTGTCGGCGATCATGCCGTACTACGGCATGCCGGTGGGGCTCGACCTGGACGGTGAGGCCGTCGAGCAGGTCGGCTTCGGGTACAACGCGCAGATCGTCACGGGCCTGCTGCGCACCGAGCTCGGGTTCGACGGGGTCGTGTGCACCGACTGGGAGCTGGTGAACGACAACCACGTCGCCGGCCAGGTGCTGCCCGCGCGGGCGTGGGGCGTGGAGCACCTCGACCCGGCGTCACGGATGGAGCGGATCCTGGCCGCGGGCGCCGACCAGTTCGGCGGCGAGGAGTGCGTCGAACTGCTGCTGGAGCTGGTGGCGTCCGGTCGGGTGAGCGAGGCGCGGATCGACGAGTCGGCGCGGCGGCTGCTGGCGGTGAAGTTCGACCTGGGCCTGTTCGACAACCCCTACGTCGACGAGGACGAGGCCGAGCGCGTCCTGGGTCGCGCCGACTTCGCCGCCGAGGGCCTGCGCGCCCAGGCCGAGTCGGTCACCGTGCTGGTGAACGTCGGGGTGCTGCCGCTGGCCCCCGTCCCCACCCGCGTCTACGCCGAGGGGTTCGACGTGGCCGCGCTCGGGCCGGGCTTCGAGGCGTCCGCGTCTCCGGAAGGGGCGGATCTGGCGATCGTCCGGCTGCCGGCGCCGTTCGAGCCGCGCTCGGACCTGTTCCTGGAGGCGTGGTTCCACCAGGGCTCGCTGGAGTTCGCGCCCGGCCTGGTGGTGCGGCTGGAGCGGATCGCCGCGCACTGCCCGCTGGTGGTGGACGTGACCTGCGACCGTCCGGCCGTGGTGACGCCGCTGCTGGGCTGCGTGGCCGCGCTGACCGCGAGCTTCGGGATCAGCGATGCGGCGCTCGCCGACGCGATCACCGGGCGGGTGCCGCCGCGCGGACGGCTGCCGTTCGACCTGCCGCGCTCGATGGACGACGTCCGCGCCCACCCCGAGGACCAGCCCGGCTTCGACGACCCGCTGTTCCCCCTCGGCCACGGCCTCCCCCTCTGACCGGGGACGGCTCTTCGATCCGCCAGATTTCGGCGGGAAAGGGGGACGGATGTCGTCCGGCGTCCGCGTTGGCGGAGCGGAGCGGCCGGCGCAGCGTCCGGTGATGTGTCCCCTCAATCCGCCAGATTTTGGCGGATTTGAGAACCGTCCCCGATACCCGCCGGAATCTGGCGGATTTGAGAACCGTCCCCGGGGGTCAGGCGGGGGCGACCGGGTGGCGCAGGATCGTCCGCAGCTTGGCCGGGTCGGCCTTGCGGGGGTCGCCGAGGTAGATCTCGTGGTGCAGCCCGCCGGCGGGCCCGACCCGATCGACCAGCCCGGCATCGGCGAGGAACGGCGGCAGCCCGGCCAGGGTCTCCGGCTCGGTCGCGTACGGCCCGACGTGCATCACCTGGGCGCACAACCCCTCGGCGAACCGCTCGCGGCGCAGGCCCGCGAACTCCGGCAGGTCGCCCCGCTTGGCCCGCAACGCGGCCAGGCCGGCGGCGACGTCGGCGTCCGTGACCTCCTCGGGCAGCACGATCAGCAGCCGATAGAACCAGTTGTCGGGCCTGGCCAGGTCGAACCGTCCGTCCTCCACCCACCACAGCCCCTCCAGCGGCATCACCGGGTAGTCCAGCGGAGCGTCCGCGCGCTTCTTGAGCTGGAACTTCAGCGTGTACGCCAGCCCGTACAGCGCGGCGGTCGCACGCTCGAAACCCGGGGACGCGCCCGGGCTGCTGCCCGGCTCGATGCGCCCGTCCACCGCCAGGAAAGGCAGGTCGGGCACGGTGACGAGCTCGAAGCGTCCCGGCTTCGGACGGTACAGCCCACCCAGGGTGCGGCGAAGGTTCACAGTCTCCATGGACGCCAGTCTGGCCCCTTGGCGCCGCGCAGGAGGCAACGGGCGCACAACCACCCCACAGGCCGTCCACGGGACGCACCCAGCCCCTGCAATAGGGTGGAGTGGTGACCACCAGCCGCGCCGTGCCCCGCCGCACGATCCTCGCCGTCCCCGGCTCCTCGGACCGGTTCATCGAGAAGGCGCGGACGCTCGGTGTCGACGGCCTGTTCCTCGATCTCGAGGACGCGGTGGCGCCCGCGGTCAAGGTGGAGTCGCGGCAGCGCATCGTGTCCGCCCTGAACGATCCGGCGGGCTTCGCCGCCGGCCTGGTCACCGTCCGCGTCAACGGGTGGGAGAGCCCGTGGACCTACGGCGACGTGATCGACGTGGTCAGCGGCGCCGGCGGCAGGATCGACGCCCTCGTCCTGCCCAAGACCCAGTCGGCCGCGCAGGTGCAGGCGCTGGACCTGCTGCTCACCCAGGTCGAGCACACCTCCGGCCTGCCGGTCGGGCGCATCGGCCTCGAGGTGCAGGTCGAGGACGCCGTCGGCCTGCTGCACGTCACCGAGATCGCCGCGGCCAGCCCACGCCTGGCGAGCCTCGTGTTCGGTCCCGGTGACTTCATGGCCAGCCTCGGCATGGGCGGCCTCAACGTCGGGGCGCAGCCGGTCGGCTACCCGGCCGACGCGTTCCACCACGTCCTGATGTCGATCCTGGTGGCGGCCCGCGCCCACGGGCTCCAGGCGATCGACGGGCCCTTCGTGGCGATCCGGGACGTGGACGGCTTCCGCCGCTCGGCCGAATTGAGCGCGGCGCTCGGCTACGACGGCAAGTGGGTGCTGCACCCCGCGCAGGTGGACGCCGGCAACGCGGTGTTCTCGCCCCGGCCCTCCGATTTCGAGCGGGCACAACGCATCATGGCTGCATACGCCCACGCCACCGAGCTCGCCCAGGGCGCGGTGGGGGCGATCGTGGTCGACGACGAGATGGTGGACGAGGCAGGCGTGAAGCTCGCCGCCGCGATTCTGGCCCGAGGTCGGGCCGCAGGAATGGAGGAGCAGTGATGAGCCAGCCGATTCCGAGGATGAGCAGCCTGTTCAGGCTGGAGTATCCGCAGTCCGTCGGGGTGTACGGCACCTACGACGAGGCCCAGAGTGTGGTCGACTTCCTCGCCGATTCCCGCTTCCCGGTCGAGAACCTGTGCATCGTCGGCACCGAGTTGAAGTCCATCGAGCGGGTACTCGGACGCCGCAGCTGGGGGACCGTGATCGGTCAGGGCGTCCAGAGCGGCCTGTCGACCGGCCTGATGATCACCCTGATCGTCTGGATCTTCATGCCGACGGCCAACATTGTGTTCCTGGCGCTGTCGGCGCTGGCGATCGGCATCTTCGTCGGCATCCTGATGGCCGCGCTCGGCTACTGGATGAGCCAGGGCAAGCGCGATTTCCGGTCGGTCTCCCAGACGATGGCGACCAAGTACGAGGTGCTGGCCGAGCACAAGGTGGCCGGCAGCGCCCGCGAGCTGATCGGCACCATGCCGGGCGCCCGCGCGGCCGCTTTCAACCCCGCGCAGGCCGGCGCGTCCGCCGCGCAGGCCGCTCCGCCGCAGGCCGGGACGCCGGGCTATCCCGCGGGGTACGGCCAGGTGCCCGGCTACGGGCAGGCGCCGGCCTACGGCCAGCAGTACCCGCCGGGCTACCCCCAGGGCCAGCCCTACCAGACCCAGCAGCAATACCCGGCGCCCGCGCCGTCCCCGTACGCGGGGCCGCCGCAGCAGCCGGCGCCCGAACCGGCCGCGGAGCCGCCCGTCCGCGCCGACGACGAGGAGCCCAAGAAGGACGCCTGACGCCACCCTCGCCACCGAAAGGTCCCCTCGCCACCGGAATTCCGGTGGCGAGGGGACCTTTCGGTGGCAAGGAGTCCGGGAGTCGGACGGGACGTCAGCTGTCGGCCATCTCCCCGGCCAGGTATTCGGCGTAGGCGGGCAGGTCGAGCTGGCCCGAGCCGGAGACGCCGATCACGATCACCGGCGACTCGCCGTCCTCGGCGGCCTTCCGGGCCTGCCGGATCGCACCGGCCACGGCGTGGTTCGACTCCGACGCCGGCACGATGCCCTCGGAGCGGGCGAACAGCACGCCGGCTTCGAACGCTTCCTTCTGCTTGATCGCGATCGCGTCGATCAGGCCCTCGGCGTAGCAGTGGCTGACCAGCGGCGCCATGCCGTGGTAGCGCAGGCCGCCGGCGTGCACCGCGGCGGGCACGAAGTCGGCGCCGAGCGAGTACATCTTCAGCAGCGGCGTCAGGTGCGCGGTGTCGCCGAAGTCGTAGCGGTACTCGCCCTCGGTGAGCGACGGCGCGGCCTTCGGCTCGCACGCGACGATGGTGGTCTGCGCGCGGCCCTCGAGGTTCTCGCGGACGAACGGGAACGCGATGCCGCCCAGGTTCGAGCCGCCGCCCGCGCAGGCGAACAGGTAGTCGGCCGGACGCTCGTCGAACATCACCAGCTGCTTGATCGCCTCCTGCCCGATCACGGTCTGGTGCAGCAGCACGTGGTTGAGCACCGAGCCCAGCGAGTAGGACGCGGTTTCGTCCTTGGCGGCGGCCTCGACAGCTTCGCTGATCGCCATCCCGAGCGAGCCGGTGGTGTCGGGGAACTGCTCGCGCAGCGCGCGTCCGGACTCGGTCAGCTCCGACGGGGACGCGACCACGCTGGCGCCGAAGGTCTCCATCAGCACGTGGCGGTACGGCTTGCCCTCATAACTCGACCGCACCTGCCAGATGTCGCACGACAGCCCGAAGATCTGGCTCGCGAACGCCAGCGCCGAGCCCCACTGGCCGGCGCCGGTCTCGGTGGTGAGCCGGGTGCGTCCGGCGACCTTGTTGAAGTACGCCTGGGCGACCGCGGAGTTGGTCTTGTGGCTGCCCACCGGCGAGGCGCCCTCGTACTTGTAGTAGATGCGGGCGGTGGTGCCGAGCGCCTTCTCCAGCCGGCGCGCCCGGTAGAAGGGGGACGGCCGCCACAGCCGGTAGATGTCGTGCACCTCCTTGGGGATCTCGATCCAGCGCTCGGTGGACGCCTCCTGCTCGATCAGGCCCATCGGGAACAGCGGGGCAAGGTCGTCGGGGGTGAGCGGCTGCTGGGTGCCGGGGTGCAGCGGCGGCGGCGGGGGAGTGGGCAGGTCGGCGACGAGGTTGTACCAGTGCGTGGGCATCTCGGCCTCGTCGAGAACCACCTTCGTCTGCAACGCGTCCACTCCGGCTCCTTCGCCTTGTCTTGATCAGGACGGCCGGTCGACGCTGACCGGCCCGGGAGCACTCTAGGGCGAAATCCGGACGCCGCGATCCGCGTCCGCACCTGCCCCGGACGTAAGGTCTGGGGCATGGCCCACGTGGAGGCGGTGTGCGCCGGAACGGTCCGGCCGAGCCGGTTCGGCACGCTCAAGCGCAGCGCGATCGACAAGCGTCCGGTGGGCGGGCCGGTTCGCATCGGCGCGCTGGGGCTGGACGGGGACGCGGTCGCCGACCACAAGCACCATGGCGGACCCGACCAGGCCGTCTACGCCTTCGCCCGCGAGGACTACGGCCACTGGGAGGTCGAACTCGGCCGGCCCTTTGCGCCGGGGTCCTTCGGGGAGAACCTGACCACGCGCGGCGTCGACGTGCAGGGTGCCCGGATCGGCGAACGCTGGCGGGTGGGGGAGTGCCTGTTGGAGGTCACCGGCGTGCGGATCCCGTGCGCGGTGTTCGCCGGCTTCGTGGACGAGCCGCGCTGGGTGCGGCGGTTCACCGAGCACGGCGTGCCGGGTGCCTACCTGCGGGTGATCGAGCCCGGCGAGGTGCGGGCCGGCGACCCGATCGTGGTGGCGGACGTCCCGTCCGGCCCGCTGACCGTGGGCTACACCTTCCGCGCGTTCACCACCGAGCCCGAGCTGCTGCCCGCCCTCGCCGGTGAGGTTCGCCTCTCCGTCCGCCACCGCGAGACCCTGGCCCGCCGCGGCCTCCTCTGACCCCGGTTTTCGGGGACGGTTCTTCGATCCGCCCGAATTTGGCGGGTAATGGGGACACATCTTCCGTCCCTCCGCCCGCAACGGGGCTGAAGAACCGTCCCCGTTTCCCGCCGGAATCTGGCGGATTTGGAGACCGTCCCCGGTTCCCGCCGGAATCTGGTGGATTTGGAGAACCGTCCCCGATACCCGCCGGAAAGTGGCGGATCGAAGAACCGTCCCCGGGTTCAGGCCGACCAGAGGGACGCCATCCAGGCCTCGACGGCGTCGGGGTCGCGGGGGAGGTGGTCGGAGAGGATCTCGCAGCCGTCCGCGGTGATCACGATGTCGTCCTCGATCCGCACGCCGATGCCGCGCAGCTCGTCGGGCACCAGCAGGTCGGTGCTCTTGAAGTACAGGCCGGGCTCGACCGTGATCACCATGCCCGGACGCAGTTCCGCGTCCCGATAGTTCTCACGGCGGGCCTGCGCGCAGTCGTGCACGTCGAGGCCGAGGTGGTGGGACGTGCCGTGCACCATCCAGCGCCGGTGCTGGCCGCCGGACTCCGGGTCGAGCGACTCCTCGGCGGACACCGGGAGCAGCCCCCAGGCCTCCAGATGCTCGGCGATCACCCGGATCGCGGCCGCGTGCACGTCGGAGAACCGGTTGCCCGGTTTCGCGGCGGCGAACCCGGCCGCCTGCGCGGCGAGCACCGCCTCGTAGACCTTGCGCTGGGCGGGGCTGAACGTGCCCGACACCGGCAGCGTCCGGGTGATGTCGGCGGTGTACAGCGACTCCACCTCCACCCCGGCGTCGATCAGGATCAGGTCGCCCTCGCGCACCTCGCCGTCGTTGCGGATCCAGTGCAGCGTGTTCGCGTGGTCGCCGGCCGCGGCGATCGTGTCGTACCCGACGGCGTTGGCCTGGTGCCGCGCGTGCAGCCCGAACACGCCCTCGACCCACCGCTCCCCGCGTCCACGACGGACGGCCTCGGGCAGGTCGGCCACCACGGCCTCGAAGCCCACCGCGGTGTCGGCGCAGGCCTGGCGCAGCTGGTCGAGCTCGAAGTCGTCCTTGAGCATCCTCGCCTCGGACAGATGGACGCCGAACGCGGCGTCGGCGGTCGCCGCCGCGACCGCGTCCACCCCGGCGTCCGCGCGCAGCAGGTCGAGCGAGCCGGCCACCTCGACGTCCGCCTCCCGCAGCAGCCGGACGCCGGTCACGGCCAGGTTCTTCGACACCGCGTTCTCGAACTCGGAGATCGGCGCGCAGGAGATCCCGGTGAGCGCCGACATCTCCGCCAGCGACTCCCGCGTCCCCACCCACATCTCGCCGTAGCGCGCGTCGGCGTAGAACTCGGGGTCGGTGCGCGGCGCCCGCGGCTTGAAGTACAGCGTCGCCTCGTGGCCGGTGTCGGTCGGCTCGAGCACCAGCACGGCGTCCGGCTCGCGGTCCGCACCCAGCCCGGTGAGCCACGCGAACGCCGAGTGCGGCCGGAACCGGTAGTCGGTGTCGTTCGCCCGGGGCTTCAGCCCGCCCGCGGGCACCACCAGCCGCTCGCCGGGGAACGCCTCGGCCAGCGCCCGGCGGCGCAGCGCGGCCGGGGATGCGGCAGGCAACTCCGGGGGGAGCTCGTCGGGGTAGGGCGCCCAGTCCTGCGGGATGAAGGCTCGGAACGCCTCCGAGAAGGGCGTTTGCCGGTTGGGTACGACCTCAGCCTGCGGCTGCGTGGGCTCCTGCGTCATGGTCCCGATGCTAGCGCCGGGAGGACGCTGCCCGGCCGGTCGAGCCACTAGAGTCGGAGTTCACAACTTCAGGAGGCTCACCAGATGAAGGCTGCCGCTCCGGCCCAGCTCCGCCTGCTCGACCTGCAGGCGGAGGACACCGCCATCGCCCAGCTCGAGCACCGTCGCCGCTCGCTGCCCGAGCACGCCGCGCTGTCCGAGGCCCGGGTGGTCCGGGGCCGGCTCCAGGAGTCGCTGGTGGGGGCGCGGACGAAGGTCGCCGACCTGCAGGTGGACGTGGAGAAGGCCGAGGCCGATCTCGTCCCGGTGCGCGAGCGCCGGGTGCGTGACCAGCAGCGGGTGGACGCCGGCACCGTCACCGACCCCAAGCAACTGAACGCCCTGCTCGACGAGATCACCCACCTGGGACGTCGCATCTCCGACCTGGAGGACGTCGAGCTGGAGGTGATGGAGCAGCTCGAGATCGCCACCGGAGAGCAGGAGATGCTGACCTCCGAGCTGACCGAGGTGGAGAACTCGATGCGTGCGCTGATCGCGTCTCGCGACGAGCAGACCGCACAGCTGGACGCCGAGCAGACCGCCCACCAGGGCGTCCGCGACGGCCTCGCGGCCGAGGTCCCGGCCGACCTGCTGGCGCTGTACGACCGCATCCGCGCCCGGGCGGGCAACCTCGGCGCCGCCGCGCTGAAGGGACGCCGGTGCAGCGGCTGCCAGCTGGAGCTCACCCCGATCGCGCTCGCCGGTTACCTGGACGCGCCCGCGGACGACGTCCTGCGCTGCGAGGAGTGCGAACGGATCCTGGTGCGCACCGGAGCCGATCCCGCCTGATCGACCAGGCCAGCTGAGGAGGAGCCATGCCCAGTCGTCACGTGCTGCTGCGCGACAGCGAGCCGCCGGTCCTCGCCGAGGGCCTGCGACGGCTGCGGGCCGCGCTGGGCGTGCCCAGCGGCTTCCCCGCCGACGTCCTCGCCGAGGCCGAGGAGGCCGCGAAGAACCCGGTGCTGCCCACCCGCGACGCGACCGACGTCGAGTTCGTCACCCTCGACCCGGAGGGCTCGACGGACCTCGACCAGGCGTTCCACCTGTCCCGGACCGCGACCGGCTACCTGTTCCGCTACGCGATCGCCGACGTCGCCGCGTTCGTCCGTCCGGGGGGACGGATCGACGCCGAGGCCCACGCTCGCGGCGAGACCCTGTACGCACCGACCCGGCGGACGCCACTGCACCCCGAGGTGCTGTCGGAGGGCGCGACCAGCCTGCTGCCCGACCAGGTGCGTCCGGCCCTGCTGTGGGAGCTCCAGCTGGACGCGGACGGTGCCACCACCGGCATCCACGTCGAGCGGGCCCTGGTGCGGAGCCGGGCGAAGCTCGGCTACGTCGGCGCGCAGGCCGACCTGGACGCCGGCAAGGGCGGCGAGCAGCTCGAACTGCTGCGGACGATCGGGCAGCTGCGGCAGAAGCTGGAGGTGGCCCGGGGCGGCGTCAGCCTGTCGGTGCCCGAGCAGGAGATCGTGCCCACCGACGGCCAGTGGAAGCTGGCCTACCGGGCGGCGCTGCCGGTGGAGGACTGGAACGCGCAGCTGTCCCTGGCCACCGGCATGGCCGCGGCCGACTTGATGCTGAAGGCCGGCGTCGGCATCCTGCGGACGCTGCCGCCGGCGCGCGACAGCTCGCTGGCCAAGCTGCGCCGGACGGCGTCCGCCCTGCGCATCTCGTGGCCGCACGCGATGGGCTACCCCGAGTTCGTGCGGGGGCTGGACGCGTCCGTGCCGGCCGAGGCGGCCATGCTGAACGCCTGCACGATGCTGTTCCGCGGGGCGGGCTACCAGGCGTTCTCCGGCACTCCGCCCGAGCAGCCGCTGCACGCCGCGATCGCCGCGCCGTACGCGCACGTCACCGCCCCGCTGCGCCGGCTGGTGGACCGGTACGCGGGTGAGACCTGCGTGGCGATCTGCGCGGGTGCCCCGGTGCCGGACTGGGTGACCGCCGCCCTGCCCGACCTGCCGTCGGAGATGGACGAGTCGGACCGTCGCGCCAACAAGTACGAGCGGGGCATCGTCGACCTGGTCGAGGCGATGCTGCTCGCGCCCAGCCTGGGACACAGCTTCACCGGCACCGTGATCGAGGTCGACCCCGACGACGGCGACGGCGTCCTGCAGCTCGCCGAGCCGGCCGTCGAGGCGCGGGTCAAGGGTGGCGACCTCATCCTCGGCCAGCAGATCGCGGCGACCCTGGTGGCGGCGGACCTGCTGGCGGGCAAGGTCGAGTTCCGGGTCCTGGGGTCCTGAGGTCGATCCGTCGCCGGGCGGGCCGTCCAACCGGCGCGCTCCGGTACCCTTGGGGCGGACGAGTCGGCCGGGTGATCGCGGCGAAAGTCGAGGAAAGTCCGGACTCCACAGAGCAGGGTGGTGGGTAACGCCCACCCGGGGTGACCCGCGGGAAAGTGCCACAGAGAACAGACCGCCCCGCGCGAGCGGGGTAAGGGTGAAACGGCGGTGTAAGAGACCACCAGCACCCCAGGTGACTGGGGTGGCTCGGCAAACCCCACCCGGAGCAAGACCAAGAAGGGCCTCGGGTCTTCGGACGCGGAGCCCGCGGACGCCGTTCGAGCGCTGCTCGCGCGAGGCGTCCGGGTAGGTCGCACGCCGCAAGGCGAAGGGGGCTGGCAACAGCTCTCGCAGATGGATGATCACCGCCCGCGAGGGCACAGAATCCGGCTTACAGGCCGGCTCGTCCCTTCAAATGGCTCTGACTAGGCCAGATATCGGGCGCTAGGGCTGGGAGTCCGCAGGGAGTCCGGAAAATTCCCGGGAGAGCTTCGCGGAGTCGGCTCGAAGGGCCGCATCGACGGCGTCCCTGGTCCGGTCGTCGGAGTCCGGCCAGAGGTGCGCGTAGGTGTTCAGGGTCTCCTCTGCCGACTTGTGTCCGAGGCGGGCCTGGACCACCTTCACCGACGCGCCGGAGTCGATCAGCAGACTCGCGTAGTAGTGGCGCAACTCGTGGAAGTCGAACCCCGCCAGCCCTGCTTCGTCGAGGCTCGTCCGCCACTCGTCGTAGAACGTCTTGGGCCGCCACGGGTTCCCACGAAACGTCGTGAACACCAACCCTTCCGGACCGGGACCGAACTTCGCCAAGTGCTGAGCGAGAGCTGAGGCGACGAACTCCGGCAGCGGAACCTCCCGCACGCTCGCCTTGGTCTTCGGCGGCCCGAAGACCGGCACTCCGCCGCGCTGCACGTCGATCAGTTGCCGATCAATCACCACCTTGCGTTCCAGGAACTTCACCCGGTCGACCGTGAGCCCGAACACCTCGCCGCGTCGCAGGCCCATCCCGGCCGCCAGCCATACTGCCGCCTCCAGCCGGGAGCCGACGGCGGCCGCAGCGGTCCGCACCTGCTCGGTCGACCTCGGCCGGACCCTCGTCCTCACGATCTCGGGCAACCTGATGCCCACACACGGCGTCCGCGGGATTCGCCGGTTCTCGACGGCGTCCTTCAGCACGGTCGAGACGTAGGAGTAGGTAACCGTCACCGTTCGCGCGGCGTATCGCTCAGCCAACGTAGCGACGAGGCTCTGAATGGTGGCCTTGCTGATCGTCTCCAACGGCCGGTTGCCGATGACCGGATACACCCGCACCCGTAATGCGAGCTCGACCAACGCGGCTGTCCGCGGCCGGAAGACCTGGGCCGTGCGCCACGACTCGGCGTACTCGCGGAAGGTCACCCGTCCCGCCTTCGGCACGACGTAGGTCCCGGTCACGATCGCGGTGGTCTGTGAGTCGAGCCACTTCTGGGCGTCCCGCTTCCGGGCGAAGTGCTTGGCGTGCTCCTTGCCGGTGTCGTCGACGAACCGGGCTCGCCAAGCCGCCGCGGTCGCCTTGACTCCGGCCGTGATTCCTTGACCCGCGAGTTGGGCAACGAGCGCGTCGACCTCCGCCTGGGATTTCACCGTTGACACGCGCTTCCGCCCAGCGGAGTCGACATATAACACTCGCCACGACGCAGGCCTGGCGGCGATGTTCTTGCCCGCCATCAGCCCGGCTCCGCATCCGTGCGGGCCTGCGGGTCCGCGGCTTCGGCCTGTGCTCGACGGGCGGCGACCGCCGCCTCGTGGGCGGCCAGGATCCCGCCGAAGTACTGGCGGTTGACCTCCTCCATCACGCCACCCGGCCTCAGTGGTACGTGTGCAGTGATGCCTTCTAGGATGCGCTGTGCGCCGGCGGAGAGGGCATTGAGCAGCTCCAGCACCTCCTCGGCCCAGGCTTGTACCTGGTCGCTGTCGGCTGAGTCGCGGCTTCGCGCAAGGCCGGCCACAACGCGTTCGCGGTCGCCGTCGATCGCTGCCAGTTCCTGCTGAAGGCCCATGGCGATCCGGTATTCGGTCTCGCCTGCCCTCCGCGCGATACTGGTCAGCTCGCGGAACGCAGTGTCGGCGCTGGACCAGTCCGCCAGCATATCGTCCACTGTGGAGCCCAGGACTTCGGCAAGCGCATACACCTCGTCCAGTCGGCACGGCCGGGAACCCTTCTCGAGGCGGTCGATCGTCGCCTGGTGGAACTTCAGGCCGTACCGGTCGCGTAGTTGTGCTGCCAGATCGGTCTGGGACAGTCCGCGAAGCTCCCGGAGGCGTCGCACCTCGCGCGCGAAAGTCTGGCCCAGGGGGCCGACGTCGGCGCCGCCGTCGGGGTCGGGTCGGCTGCTCTTGGCGGACGAAGCGGGTGCTCGCATACCTGAACTGTAACAACACTGTGTTGCGTTGCCAATATGATGCTTGACAGCCGTGCGCCCGCAACGCATAATCATGATGATGGCATCCCATCAGGCAGTTATGGAGAGCGCGATGATCGACGAAGCCGAGATCTGGTTCACCGCCCAGGTCGCCGAGTACCTTAAGACGCCGGCCACCACGATCAGGTGGTGGCGCCACATTGGACAGGGGCCGAAGAGCTTCAAGCTCGGCGCCCGCAAGGTTGCCTATCTCAAGAGCGACGTCGAAGCCTGGCTCCAGCAGCAGTACGCGGCGTAGCCAGGGTCTGTCCGATTTCCGGTGCAACTGGCATCTGGCGTTCTAGTTGTTCGAGGGGCTGATGCGCCCTTCGAAGGTGATGTCGAACGCGTTGAGCGCTGCCTTCCATCGGATGACCCATCGTTTCCCCTTCGGCACCATCACCCTCGAACGTGCCGGCCCGACCCCGGCACCTCCACGCTGACCGGCCCGACCTCGGGGTCGGTCAGCTCCTCTTCCATCGCGGCCTGCAGCACCCGCTTCGTCAGCCCGGACAACAACCCCTCCGGCCCGACCAGCTCCGCGCCTTCGCTGCGGGCCCGGGCCACCAGGCCACGGGCGAGCGCGTCTTCTTGTGCTTCGGTCAGCCTCACGGCCGACACACTCTCCTGCGTCACTGACAGTCCTTCCCGCCACCGGTTCGGGGCGGCAGATCAAGGCCGGATCAGTTAAACCAGATCTCGGGCAGTCCCGGGATGACCTCTATGGACCGCTGGGGTGGGCGTCGATCTCAGCGTTGAGGCGTTCGGCGAAGGAGTCGTCGTCGACAACCATCCCAGTGATGTTCCTGATCCGCCGGCCCGCTTCGATCGCCTCGCGGGCGCCGTCTGGGTCGCCGGTCAGCCAGAGCAGCACGGGTAGGCCGAGCCGGGAGGTCTCCAGGCCTTCGTGGCGTCGTAGGGCGGCGATCAGTTGTTCTGGCGTGGAGCGTTCCAGCATCCACGGCGTGGCGTACTGGTCGATATCGCGTCCCAACAGGTCCCAGGTCGCAGCATTCGACTGGTCCTCATCCTTCACAAACACCCACCGGGGGGCCCTCCGAGCTTCCCGTGAACGGCCTCCACCACAACTCGCCATGGCTCTAAATCGTCATCGATTGCTACAGTCTGCCCAATCCCCCGCCTCGTGACGGGAAACTCAAGTCGGGCTCCACGGGCGCTTGATAGGAGCTCTCCAGACCTCGCCGTCAGGAGTCTCGAAGTAGTCCCCATCCAGCCTGTAGTGAACGTCGTCGCCATCGGCCGCGGCTGCGGCCATGTCGAAAAGGGTGGCCAGATCGGGTGCTACCTGATGGATCTCGGACGCCTCCCACCATGCGTACCAAACCGAACCATCGGAGCAGTCAACAGCGAAGACCTCTTCGTAGTCGTCATCGAACACCTTCACCCAGTGTTGCCGCCACAGCTCAATGCTGTCGACGGTTTCGGCGACATCGCGGAGTCGAAGGGTTCTATCGGTCGCCTCCTTCAGGCTGGGGAAGTTGAATCCGGGCAGGCGCGGATCACGACGATGCCCCCGCAGCCTCTTCAACCCATCCACCTGTCCGAAAAGTTCCCGAAGGTCCGGGTGGAAGGAGATGCTCAATTTCCGCTCAGCTTTGTCAAGCTTCGCCGGCGATACCGGCGGGCGTAGCGCTTCCTCAAGCGGAAGGCCACGTCGGGCAGCAGTCTCCGCCAGTGCCCGCCATGAATCCGAAACTGTCACAGAGCCCTCACTTTCTGCAGTATCCGAACGTGGGAATTCCTTCGATTGGCACGGGGACGACGAAGAAGCCTGTGCCGACACCATCCCCAACCCCGCAGGAGGCGTAGAAGCCCGCTAGGTAACCCCCTTGATGATCAGACTCTCCCCGAGGCAACGGCAGGAGCGATACAGGTGGAATGGCGGACCGACCACCCTGCTGTGTGGAGGCAAACGGGTACTCGTCGCAGACGGACCTACCCGGCCTGTTCTGGCAGATCGGCATCGTCGTGAGCCACCCGCGGTCGTGTGGAATGGTCCGGTTGAGTTCGGCCCATGCGGGGTGGCCGGCGATTGCGGCCTGAGTTGGCTCAGATTAGTCCCCTGCTCGACGGTGGATCTGGTCGAGGGCGGTGCGGATGTCGTGGGGGATGGCCTGCTCGGCGGTGAACAGGTGGTTTCCGGTGTTGATCTGGACGCTGCGGTAGCGGCGTAGCGTCTTGACGAACCGGCTGATGGTCCAGCCGGTGAGCTGTTCGATGCGTTGGGAGACGGCCAGTGCGGCGAAAACGACGGCAAGGTGGGCGTCGATCGATTCGCGTTTGCGGTGATAGATCGGCCTGGCTTTCAGGTCGTGTTTGGACATCCTGAAGGAGTGCTCGACGTGCCACAGCTGGTGGTAGGCACCGATCACGAACTCCGGAGTGGCGTCGAGGTTGGTGACGTAGGGCTTCCAGCCGGCCAGCTCACGAGCCTTGGTCACCAGGTCACGGTTGACGGTCTTGGTGCCGCCGGTCAGGGTGATGAACCGGTTCCGTTTGACCGGTACTTGCCCGGTGACGGCCTTCTCGGCCTTGGCGACCTGGGTGTCGATACCGTGCAGGCTGCGGCGGGCCCGGTCAGCCCGGTACTGGTAGTAGGTCGTTCGCAGCCGCTGGTCGCTGTTGGGTCCCATCACGACCGGCTGGGTCAGGATCAGCTGGTCGGGAACCGCTGTGTCGGGATGTTCTCGGTGCCACTGGGCGATCTGATACGGCACTTGGGGCAGTTTCCCGCCGACGATGAACGTCCAGCCGGCGTCCTCGATGTCTTTCAGGTTGGCCTCGCTCATCATCCCGGCATCAGCGACCACGGTGACCCCGGCGATGCCGTGGGCTTCGACGAAGGCGCGGATGATCGGGATCATCGTGCGGGTCTCGGCCCGGTTGCCCTCGAACGCGTCGACCATTAACGGCGCCCCGGTGGCGTCGGTCAACAGCCCGACGGTGATCTGTGGCTCCAGGCGTCTCTCTTTGGAGAAGCCGGGCTCACGGAACCCGTCACCCTCATCGGTCTCGAACCACAACGTGGTCACGTCGTAGAGCAGCAACGCTGAGGGGCCGAGATCGGCGCGGGCCGCCAACGCCCCCGACAGCCCGGTGCGGAACTCAGGCTTCGCGTAGCCGGGCAGGCGACGCTTCACCGTCGGATACGACACCGGGTGCACACCGGCCTCCTCCAGCACCCGGGCCGAGTCCTGCTTCGAGACGGGCTCGACGATCCGGGCCGTGACGAGCTGCTCGAACACCTGATCCGCGCCAATCACGGTGTTCAAACCGAGTTGCCGGTACACCGCGGCGATCGCGTCCAGCAACCGACCCATCCGGGTCGAGACCACCTCGACCGCGGACTGATCGGCCAGCGCCAAGCCCAAATCCAGCTCGTCCTGGCCGGCATGGATCCGCTGGCGGGCCACCGCCATCAACAACTCCAGCTGGGCCTGATCATGCGCCGAGCCGATGTGCTCAACCTCGGCGTGGCCACGCTTCTTCGACCAGATGATCTGGACCGCCTGGGCACCCGAGCCGGTCGGGACCTTCCGCACGTACGGCGACACCCTCAGACCCTACCGACAACCCCCGGATTAGTATGCAAATCCCGGGCCACGCAACCAGCGGAACACCTAGCCAACGGCACATTCACTCAGCCAGGCCGCCAACCGTGAGCCAACTCAGGTGCTGTGTGGAGGCAAACGGGTACTCGTCGCAGACGGACCTACCCGGCCTGTTCTGGCAGATCGGCATCGTCGTGAGCCACCCGCGGTCGTGTGGAATGGTCCGGTTGAGTTCGGCCCATGCGGGGTGGCCGGCGATTGCGGCGGCGGCGTGGATGGTGTGGCCCATGATGTCGCCGCCTTCGAAGAAGATCCGTATGTCGCTGGTTTGGGTGCAGGGGTCGGTTCCGAGGTTGAGTCCGCCCAGGGTCTTTTCGCAGGCTTGGGCTGCAGCGCGCGCTGCGGTCTCGGAGAGCGCGGCTGTCGCCCAGGTCATGAGTGAGTTGGAGATGTCCTGGATCGACGGGGGATTCGCGGCGGTCGCAGGGTTGCCCGCAGAGGTGGTTGGCTGTTTGCCGACTGGTGGGTGGGGTATGCAAGCGGTGCTGGCGAGGCACCGCTGGAGTTGATCCGCGACAGTAGGCCCAAACTGGGACCATGCGTATGCTCCGACGATGGTCGCCGCACCGATCTTGAGCACGTCGGTGTACTCCAGCGCCATCTCGCGACCGGTCGGGTCGACGTAGGTGGTGGGGTTGTTGGCGACGTAGGTGTATTGGTTCCAGCCGGTGATGCCGTTGCCTCCGGGTTGTTCGGGGTCGGTGGACAGGAATTGGCCGATGTCGGTTCGGAGGTCGCGTTCGCCGAGGGTGACGAGGCTGCCGGTCTGGATGCCTGCGGTGTAGCCCTGGGGTCCCCAGGTGCCGGTCTGGTTGCGGACGTTGCCGTACACGTCATAGTCGACGGTGGCGGTGACGGTTCCGCTGCTGTCGGTGAGGGCCCGGGTGGAGCCGAGCGCATCAGCCAGGGTGTAGCTGGTGGCGGTTGCCGTCTGTTGGCTGAGCTGGCCGGCGGGGGTCCAGGTGTAGGCGCCGTTGGCGTCGGCGATGAGTTGCGGGGCTGCCGCGTCGGTCTCCCGGTCATAGAGCAGGTTGCCGGTGGCTGCGGTGGTGCCGGTGGCGTGGACCCGGAGGTTGTCGCCGTCGTAGCCGTAGTTGGCGGTTGTGCCGTCGGTGTAGGTAACGCCGGTGACCTGGTCGAGTTGGTCGTACCGGTAGCTTTCGGTGCCGCCGGGCGTGGTGACGCTCGTACGGTTCCCGTCAGCGCGAACCTGTTCGACCTCGCTCCGCATGTATTTCTCGCTTCCCTTACGCCACGAATTATGGTTGTCGGAGGTTCTTTCGAGTTGACGAGAGAGCAAACTTCAGGACATTCGAGTTCGGAGCGGGGCGTGAGGCGCCTGCCACGGTGAACCATCGGCGGTCGCGTAATAATTACCATCACGGACGTAGGTGACGCCGGTACGTGATGCCGCACGAGCGGTACGAAGCAGAAACGCGTCGAGGCCGTCATCTGTTTCCCAAATCTCGTTCGCTTGCCAATCAACGTACCAGACAATGCCCGTGTCGCAGTCAACCACCCAGCAGATATCGAATCCAAAACGGAATACCTGGAACCAATGATTGCGCCACAGATGCGGATATCCTACAGAGCACTGCCGCCACGATAGCGAGTCGTCTACGGCCTCTGACTCGCCCCGGCGTGTCCGGAGGGTCGATTCGTTGAGAGGATCGGTCCATGGGACGTCCGAGTGTGTATCCGACGGAGCTGCGTGAGCGCGCGGTGAGGATGGTCGGTGAGGTGGTCAGCCAGTACGACTCCGAGCAGGCTGCGATCAGGTCGGTGGCATCGAAGTTGGGGATCAGGACCCCGGAGACGTTGCGCAAGTGGGTGCGCCGCGCGCAGGTGGATGCGGGCACGCGGCCGGGCAGGACGAGTGAGGAGATCGCCGAGATCAGGGCCTTGAAGAAGGAGGTCGCCGAGTTGCGCAGGGCGAACGAGATCTTGAAGGCGGCATCGGCTTTCTTCGCGGCCGAGCTCGACCGGCCCGTCAGGTAGTCGTCGACTTCATCACTGAACACAGGGACCACCAGGTGCCCGGCTCCGATCAGGAGCCGGGCCTTGCCTGGGGGGTCGAGCCCTTGTGCGAGGTGTTGTCCCAGGCGGGTGTGGCGATCAGCCCGTCGACCTACTACGAGTGGGTGGCCAGGAACGGCCCGTCAGCGGTGGAGGTTCGCCACGAGCAGGTCGCTGACCTGATCCGTGCCGAACGTGAGCATCCGAAGATCGGCCGGTTCGCCTCGGGGCTGGGCGCCCGCAAGATGTGGCTGCGGCTGCGCGCCAAGGGTCACGACGTGGCCCGCTGCGTGGTCGAGAAGGTGATGGCCGACAACGGCTGGGAGGGCGCCCGTTACGGGTCGAAGCATCGCACCACAATCGCCGATGAGTCTCATCACCGGCACCCCGACATGGTCGAGCGGAACTTCGCCCCGGCCCGCCCGAACCGGCTGTGGGTAGCGGATTTCACGTATGTGCCGACCTGGACCGGCATGGTGTACGTCGCGTTCGTGATCGACGCCTACGCCCGCCGGATCATCGGCTGGCGGGCCGCCACCAGCATGACCACCCCACTGGTCCTCGACGCCCTCGAGCACGCCCTGTTCACCCGCACGCAGGAAGGCGTCGACACCCTGACCGGGCTCGTGGCGCACAGCGATGCGGGCAGCCAGTACACCTCGATCGCGTTCACCTCCCGACTGATCGAGGAGGGTATCGACCCCTCGGTCGGCAGCGTCGGCGACGCCTACGACAACGCCCTGGCTGAAGCCACGATCGGCACCTACAAGACCGAGTTCATCCGCCGGCTCGGTCCCTGGCGCAACGTCGACCACGTCGAGACCGAGACCATGCACTGGGTCGACTGGTACAACACCGAGCGTCCCCACGACTACCTCGACGACCTCACCCCCGCACGCGCCGAGGAACTCCACTACGCTCACCTCAACACCCTCCAAAAGGCAGGGTGAACCGCCAAAAAGACCGTCCGGACACGCCGGGGCGAGTCACTCGGCGAGAGGCGGGAACTCGAGACCAGGAAGACTCAAGGAAAACCTAGTGGAATCGGAAGCCATTCCGCCGACCTGGTAAAGCTCACGCACGGATTCATGTAACATGAAGCCGAGCCTTCTTTGTTCACGCTCAATAACCTGGCTTCCAATGATCGGATTGTCGGCTTCCGATACATCCAGCCCCGCCTTGCGGGCGACGGCTGTGAGCCGAGCCCAACTCTCGACAATTGACATCCGTCTAGGCCCTGCAATACGAGAACGTCGGGACAATTGGCGACAAGACCGGGACGACGTAGAACTGAGTTCGATCGGACATCTTGCATCCGCTGTAGTGATAGAAGATATTGAGACGATTCCCCTGCCATCGCGACTCACCTGGATCCAGACCCCTGAGCGACGTAGCGTGGTCTGGCCCACCCTCATATGCGGTCCTGAACGGGTACTCGTCACACGCGAGGCGATCGAGCGATGCGGGACTGTCAGAGAAACGGTGGGTGGGTCTGGCCCGACACGCCGGGTGGAAGCCTGGTGAGGAAGGCAGGTTCTCGTGACCGACACGATGACCGATGTGACCAATCCAAGGAAGGCGGCGCCGGGTTCGGTGGCCGACCAGTTGATCGCTCAGGCCCGCGCTGAGGGGGTGTCGCTGGTCGGGCCGGGAAGCCCGCTGGCGGCGCTGACCAAGCAGGTCCTGGAAACCGCCCTGGAGGCCGAGCTGGACGAGCATCTGGGCTACGAGCACGGCGACCGGGACGGCAAGACCAGTGCGGTGTCTGGCAACACGCGGAACGGGACCAGGGCCAAGACGGTTCATACCGAGCTGGGTCCGGTCAGTATCGAGGTGCCTCGGGACCGGGACGGCTCGTTCGAGCCGTTGGTGGTCCGGAAACGGCAACGTCGGCTGTCCGGGGTCGATGCGATGGTGTTGTCCCTGTCGGCCAAGGGCCTGTGTGATCCACCTGCTGCGGAACACGTTCAAGTACGCCGCCCGTCAGAACTGGGACGCCATCGCCCGCGACATCAAGCCCGTCTACACCGCCCCTACCGCCGCGGCGGCCGCCGCCCGGTTCGACGAGTTCGCCGAGCGTTGGGGCACCAGATACCCGGCCGCGATCGGGCTGTGGCGGGCCGCCTGGACCGAGTTCATCCCGTTCCTCGACTACGACGTGGAGATCCGCCGGGTCATCTGCACCACGAACGCGATCGAGAGTCTGAACGCCCGCTTCCGCCGGGCAGTCCGGGCCCGAGGTCACTTCCCGACCGACCAGGCCGCACTTAAATGCCTGTACCTGGTCGCCCGTTCCCTTGACCCCACCGGGACCGCCAAGACACGATGGATGAACCGGTGGAAGCCGGCACTCAACGCGTTCGCCATCACCTTCCCGGGCCGCCTCGACACGGCAGGGACAAACCAGTAAACGCCAGATGCCACCCACCGTTAATCAGACAGTCCCGTCCTCCGCGCCGAGGGAGGCACCCTCCACGAGCTCGTCCAGGTCAGCGAGCGTATCTGGCTCGGGGACGAGGTAGAAGACGCGGCTGACGCCGGGCGAGAGATCTTCCTCGACAGCGCCGTCGCCCAGATCAGCGCGCGTGTACGCCCCGCGAGGGTCGTCGAAACCGCGGTCTGACGTCATGGTCAGGAGACTAGTGCCAGGTGGCCGAAGAGCACCCTCGACGCCGCGCTACGAACCTGTGGTCGGTGCTAGAACAGCGGGCGTTGTTCGCCGATCAGGGCGACCAGCCGAGCCTGGTCGACGAGGACGCCGGCCGGGTTCTCGCGTAACAGGGTCCGGAGCTCCTGCGCACGGCCGCGTGCTCCTCTAGGGTCGCTCAGTGGCAGACCGGCGATGTGCCGGCGGATGGCCCATTCCCGGCGGTTGCGCGCCGCGGTGGAGGCCACGATGTGCTCCGGGTGGACCCGTTGGCACAGGGGGTTGTCGCAGCGGTGCGCGAGCTGCGGCGCGTCCCGTAGCGCCTCCGGCCCCTCGGTCAGTGCGAACCCGAACCGGTGGGCGATGACAACCAGGTCCCCGCTCACCCAGAACCGGCCGTGGCCGCGACCGCTGATCGCTCCGCTCCACCATCTGCATCCGCTGCCCGGGACCATCACGATCTTGTCCAGGTAGCGCGCCACCACGCCGGGATCAGCCAGGGCGGCGTCCAGGTCGACGTCCACGTCAGGAGTCTGTCAGGAGAGACTGACAGCGTCCTCGCGGGCCCGTGTCGACCCGTTATTCCGCGGAATATCCACCCGTCCCCAACCACCGTTTCGCATCTGGCTAGGTGTTTCAGCCGCCGCACGCATGTGGTTCGAAGAGATCTTCCCGCACACCCGGCAGTTTCGGGTGCTCGCCGTCAACCTTCCGGTCGGACGGGGATGGGGTGACCGGTGAAGCCGGCGCATAGATCTCCGCCGAACGCAGGTCCGGGGCTTCCGGCATTGCGTGAGAGCGGACGACTGGTGAGACCAGAAGTCCACGACCGCGGCCCCTAGGGGGGCCCGGAAGGGCAGGTAGGTATGAGACCGCAGGACAACGGGGACAACCGTCTCTACTACACGATGTACAGGTGCGTGACGGCGCCCGAGTGGCGCCAACTGGTGGCGCCGTTCGCCCGGCCGGGCCGCCAGCTTCGGACGAAGGACATCCCGGCCGAGCTGCGCATCGTGCGGTGGGAGCTGCTGCCCGTCGACGAGGCCGGCTGGCTGGACGGCGGGCCAGCGACGTAGCCGGGGGGGCCGGGGGGATTATTCCGCGGGATAGTCCCGCCGGCTCACAGCCCGGGTGTGGAGGCTCTCATTCCAGGGAGGATGAGAGTTGTGGCAGCACCGAAGAAGTACAGCCAGGAGTTGCGTGATCGGGCGACGAGGATGGCGTTGGACGCCCGTCGTGACCCGGTGACGGCGACGGGGGCGATCAAGCGGATCGCGGACCAGTTGGGGATCCATCCGGAGGCGTTGCGGACGTGGGTGAGGCAGGCGGAGATCGACGATGCGGGTCCGGCCGGGCCCGACCAGTGAGGACACCGCGCGGATCGCGGAGTTGGAGCGGGAGAACCGTGAGTTGCGGCGGGCGAACGAGATCTTGAAGACCTCTGCCGCGTTGTTCGCGGCCGCGGAGCTCGACCGCAGGATCAAGTAGGCCGACAGGTTCCGGTCGCGGTGGTGGTCGAGTACATCGACGCCCACCGTGACCGGGTCGTGGAGGGCCGCCTGCTCGGGGTCGAGCCGATCTGTGAGGTCCTGACCGAGTCAGGAGTCCGGATCGCCCCGAGCACCTACTACGCCGCCAGGTATCGGCAGCCGTCCGCGCGCGCGGTGCGGGACGCCGAGTTGGTGCAGGACATCAAGACCGCCCACAAGGCCAACCTGGGCGTCTATGGGGCGAGGAAGATCCACGCCGTGCTGAACCGAGAGGGCATCAGCGTGGCCCGGTGCACGGTCGGGCGGCTGATGAGGGCTGAGGGGCTGCGTGGGATACCACGGGAGAAGACCCGCAGGACCACCTTCGGCGACGGCGCCGAGACCGAGCGGCCCGAGGACCTGGTGAAGCGCAAGTTCATCGCGACCGGACCCAACCAGCTGTGGGTGGCCGACCTGACATCGGCATAAGCGGTGAACGGCTTGATCGCACTGCACCGCCGCATCGCCCGAGGCTTCAGAAACCGGGAGAACTACCGGCTACGCATGCTCCTGATCGCCGGCGGACTCGACCGGCCCCCACCCCAGGTGTGAAGAGCCAGTTGTCGGCGCTGGTGCCGACCGCTCCCATGGATTGGGTGAGGCCGAGTTGGCCGCACAGTTTGGCGTAGTCAGCCGAGGTGTAGACCGACCCGTGATCGGAGTGGAACACCGCACCGGCGAGGCTGCCCCGGTCGCGGCAGGCGGCCTTCAGGGCGTCTTCGACGAGTTCGGTGCGCATGTGGTCGGCGATCGCCCAGCCGGCGAGTTTCCGGGAGAAGCAGTCGATCACGGTGGCCAGGTACAGGTTGCGGCCCTCGGGCAGCGGCAGGCAGGTAATGTCACCGACGTAGCGCTGGTTCGGCGCCTGGGCGGTGAAGTCGCGCTTGAGCAGGTCGGGATACTTCTGGTCGGCCGGCTCGGGCAGCGTGGTCCGGACCCGGCGGCGCAGCCGGATCCCGGCCAGATCGTGGGCCTTCATCACCCGGGCGACCCGCTTGTGGTTCACCCGCTCGCCGTCCGGGACGCCGTCGTTGAGTTCAGCGGTCACCCTGGGTGCCCCACCTGCCCCACTGCGCATGAGCAAGCCGTCAACCCAACCCGTGTTCGAGGTCCGAGGTGTGTTGCTCAACCGAGGCTCCGCAACTGTTGTCGCCCTGGTCGAGGACGCCTACCCCAGGCCGCGGAAACCGAACCGGAAGGTCAGCTCGTGCGCAACGGGCAGCCGATACTCCGGATGCGGCCGGGAGCCCCAGGAGTCGTCGCCGGCCACGCCGCGCCGCATCAGGGCCGGGCGCAACACTGTCCGGTGGATCGGCGGCAGTTCGTTCGGGTGCAGCGCGTTCTCAATCTCGAACGGCGTCCACGGCAGCGCCGAGAACTCCATCCCACCCACGCAATCGAACCGTAGCCCCGCGCCGTCGTCAGCAGTCACCTCGGCCCATCGGACACCGGTGTGGTTGCCCGCCTCCTGCGGACGGACGTAGGGGGTCAGCTGGTCGGCGACCTCGCCCGAGTACACCCCCAGCCGGGCCCCCCGGCGTCGGTCGACGTAGCTCTCTTCCGGTCCCTCGCCGTACCAGCGCAGGTGGTGCAGGTCGGCGTCGGTGGCGAGCAGCAGGCCGAACTCGGGCAACTCGGGTAGACCCTCCCCGGGGCGAACGGTCATCGTCACCCCGACGTGGCCCTCTGCGTCCACCACGTAGGCGAGTTCGCATTCGCTGGACGGGATCGTGGGCAGTGCGTAGGTGAAGCGCGCCTCGACGCTGCCGCCGACGACGCGCACCTTCGGGTCGCCCATCGTCGGCTTCGGGTAGCGGCTGGCCTGCAGCCACTGGCCGTCCGTGAACGGGGCACCCCAGCCGCGCTCGTTCGAGGTGGGCGCGTGCCAGAAGTTCGGCTGCGGGATGCCCCGCAGCAACTCCCGGCCACTCTCGGGCGTCCCCCCGTAGCGGTAGGAGACCAGGCCGCCGTACAGCCGCGAGAACAGCGCGCTGAAGTGGGTTCCGCGGACTCCCACGTTGTGGATTCCCTCGACGAGTTCAGGTGCTCTGGGGGTCTCGACAAGCCCGACCAGCGGCGGGTGCTGGGCCGGTGGCTCGCTGAACACGGCCTGCTCGCTCGCGACGGTGTGACCGACAGGGGCCCAGATCGTGGCGGCGCGAAGCCGGAAGACGACATCAACGGTGACTTCCCCGGGGCCCAGGGGCAACCCGAACGGCAGCGCGTAGGTGCCGGTCACCCCGGGTGCGACGCCGGTCTCGATGACCTGCTCGTGCAGCACCTCGCCCTCGCGGGCCAGGGTGACCACACACTCGTACGCCGCAGAGGAGGTGAACAGCAACCGGTTCTCCACCTCGAAACCCTCGCGGGAGATCGCGATCCGGAACGGCTGGTAGACGTGCCGCACTTCCTGCAGGAACGGCTTGGGGGTGTGGTCGGCGAACAGGATGCCGTTGGCGCTGAAGTCGCCGTCGTGGGGTGCCTCGCCGCAGTCGCCGCCGTAGCCGAAGTACTGCCGTCCGTAGCGGTCGACGAGCCGGATCGCCTGGTCGGCGAAGTCCCAGATGAAGCCACCCTGGAACAGCGGCTCTCGGTAGGCGAGATCGAGGTATCTGTCCACGGCGCCGAACGAGTTGCCCATCGCGTGGGCGTACTCGCACAGGATGAACGGCTTGTCGCGGTGGGTCGCCAGGTAGGCCTCGACCTCGGCGGCGGGGGTGTACATCTGGCTGGTCACGTCGGTGGTCTGGGGGTAGCGGGGGTCCCAGTGGACTCCCTCGTAGTGCACGGGACGGCTGTCGTGCGCGCGGAACCAGTCGGCGACGGCGAGGATGTTCGTGCCCCCGAACGACTCGTTGCCGCACGACCACATCACGATGCTGGGGTGGTTCTTGTCGCGCTCGAGCATGTTGGCCGCGCGGTCCAGCAGTGCGGGTAGCCACTCCGGCTTGTCCCCGGGCACGGCGTCCTCCACCCCGATGCCCTGCCACCGGATCCGGTCCCACAGCCCGTGGCTCTCCAGGTTCATCTCGTCGATGACCATCAGCCCGTAGCGGTCGCACAGCTCGTAGAAGAACGAGTTGTTCGGGTAGTGACTGGTCCGGACGGCGTTGATGTTCGCCGCCTTCATGATCCTCAGGTCGGCCTCGGTCTGCTCGCGGGTCATCACCCGCCCCTGCAACCCGAACTCGTGCCGGTTCACCCCATTGAAGACCACCCGACGGCCGTTCAGCTTCAAGACGCCGTCCTCGATGCCGAACCGGCGGACGCCGACCGGTTGCGGAATGTGCTCGACCAACGCATCCGTGTCGTCGAACACCTCGACCACCAACTCGTACAGGTACGGGTCCTCGGTGCTCCACAGTCGCGGTGCGGGGATACGGACGGACCACTCGCCGTCCGCACCGCCGGTGAGGTCACCCACGCCTTCGATCCGGGCGCGGACGTTCCCCGGCCCTGCCAGCGAGACCCGCACGGACACCACGGCCTCAGCGAGGTCCCCCGGCACCGTGCAGCGCACCAGCAGATCCTCGACGTGGACAGAGGGCCGGCGGTACAGCACCACGTCGCGGAACAGGCCGGAGAAGCGGTAGAAGTCCTGGTCCTCGATCCAGGAGCCGGAGCTCCACTTGAACACCTGCGCGGCGAGGGTGTTCTCACCCTCGACCAGGGCGTCGGTGAGGTCGAACTCCGACGGGGTGAACGTGTCGGTGCCGTAGCCGATCCAGGTGCCATTGACCCAGACCGCGAGCGCGCTCTCCGCCCCCTTGAACGATACACTCAGCCGTTCCCCGTCGGTCAGCGGCCGGTCGAGGCTGAACGTCCGCACGTAGCTGGCGACCGGGTTGAAGCGCTGCGGCACCCGGCCCGGCTCGACCGACTCCAGCCCGTCCCAGGGGTACTGCACGTTGACGTATTGCGGACGGTCGTAGCCCTGCAACTGGATGTGCGCCGGAACGGGAATCTCGTCCCAGCCCGAGCAGTCGAAACCGACCGCCTCGAACCCTTCGACAGTCTCGGCAGGGTTCTGGGCGTAGTGGAACTTCCACGTCCCGTTCAGGCACTGCTCGAAAGAGCTCGCCCCCGCCGCCGCCTCGGCGGCGTCGGCGAACCAGCGGTGGTCGGAATGGGCTCCCAGGCGGTTGTCCGACACGTAGGTCGGGTCGGACAACCGGCTGACGTCGAAACTCACTTGATCGCTCCCGTCATGCCCTCGGCGAAGCTGCGCTGCAGGATCAGGAAGATCACCATCGTCGGCAGCGAGGCCAGCAGCACCGCGAGCATCAGTACTCCGTAGTCGGTCACGTAGCCCGCGCGCAGGTTGGAGATGAGCATGGGCATGGTCTGGTAGGTGTTGTTGACGATGATGACTTTCGGCCACAGGAAGTTGTTCCAGGCCGCCATGAAGGTGATCACCGCCGCAGCCGCGTAGGTGGAACGCATGGTGGGCACGTAGATCCGGGCGAAAATGTTCAGCTCGCTGAGACCATCGATGCGGGCAGCCTCGACGATCTCGTGCGGAAAGGAACGGGAGGACTGCCGGAACAACATCACCAGGAACGGCGTGGCGATCGCCGGCAGAATGACCGCGAACGAGGAGTTGATCATCCCGAACTGGGCGAACAGCTGGAACAGCGGAATCATGGTCGCCGCGAACGGGATCATCATCGCCAGCAGCAGCACGTTCATCAGCCGGTCCTTGCCGCGGGAGTGGAACACCTCGAAGCCGTAGCCGGCGATCGAGCAGACCAGCAGCGCCAAGACGGTGGTGCCCACGGCCTGGATCGTCGAGAACCACATGGCCGAGGCAACGTCCTGCTGACCGACCAGCGCGGTGAAGTTCGCCACCAGGTTGGCGCCCGGCAGCATTCGTGAGCCGAGCACGTCCTGGCTGGTGTTGGTGGCCGAGACGACCATGAAGTACAGCGGACCCACCGACAGCAGGGCGCAGATGGCGAGGAAGAGGTAGCCGGGCACCCGGCGCAGCTTCTTAGTCACGCTTGTCACCAACCTTCATCTGGATCGCGGCCAGGATCGCCACCATGATCAGGATCACGTAGGACAGGGCGGCGCCATAGCCGAAGTTCGGGTTCTTCTGGAACGACAACTCGAACAGGTAGTGCGACATCGACATGGTCGTGTACGCGGGCCCACCCTGGGTGAGGTTCCAGGACTCGTCGAACAGCTGGATGGTGCCGTTCGTGGACAGGATCGCGGTGAGCAGGATCATCGGCCGCAGTTGGGGGACGGTGACGTACCAGAAGGTCTTGAACGGCCCCGCACCGTCGATCTTGGCGGCCTCGAGGGTGGAGTAGTCGAGGTTCTGCATCGCGGCGAGATAGAAGACCATGTTGTAGCCGGTCCATCGCCACAGCAGGCCGAGGATGATCACGATCCTGGCGGTGCCGGTCTGGCCCAGCCAGTTGATCGGCGAGTCGATGAAGTGCAGGCCCATCAGCATGTCGTTGACCAGGCCGTCGGTGGCGAAGATCGTCCGGAACACCAAGGAGTAGGAGACCAGGCCGACCGCGCAGGGCAGGAAGATCGCGGTCCGCCACAGCCCCTTGAAACGCAGGTTACGGTCGTTCAGCAGGTTGGCCAGGATCAACGCGATCACGAGCATGATCGGCACCTGGATGATCAGGTACACGAAGGTGTTCTGGACGGTGAGCTTGAAAATGTCGTCCTGCAAGAGGCGCTGGTAGTTGTACCAGAGCGGGTCGGCGAAGTTCAGCCGGGTGCCGCGCCCGGTCTTCAGCGACAGGATGAACGCCTGCGCCATCGGGTAGAAGCTCATCGCGCCGATCAGCAGGGCGGCGGGGAGCAGGAACACCCAGCCGGTCAGGTTGCGGCGTTCTTCGATGCCATGGCGGCGTCTGCCCCGGCGTGGGGTCGCTTCGTCGTCTCGGGCGGTTCCGGACGCACCTCCGGAACCCGTTGCGGTTGCCAATGTCGACACCGGGTGTCTCACTTCCTTGTGGGGGACGGGAGTCGGTGGGTGGGGGCCGGTCGTGCACCCCCACCCACCTGGACAGACGAACGACTACTTCATCGCGAATTCGACGGTCTTCTGGGCCTCGTCGAGGGCCGCAGCCGGGTCGGTGCCGTTGATGATCTTCGTGACGGCGGCGCTCACCGCATCCCGGCCCTCGTAGTAGTAGACGCCGGTGTTATTCTTGGGCACCTGCTTGGAGAACTCGATCACCTTCTGGAAGACCGGCTGGCCGCCGAAGAACTCCTGCGGCTCGGCGTAGACCGAGCTGTCGGCCATCGGCAGCCAGTTCGCCACCGCACCCGAGGATGGCAGGATCGTGTCGAAGAGCTGCTTGGAGCCGGCGAACGTCTTGGCCAGGAAGTCGGAGGCCAGTTCGTAGTTGGCGTTCGAGCTGATCGCCCAGGACGAACCGCCGTTGGCGGAGTAGTTGGTTGCGCCGGTGACGCCGTCCAGCTTGGGCAGGTTGGTGATCGCCCACTTCCCGGACTGGTCCTTGGCGGTCTGCACCGAGCCCAGAATCCACACGCCGTTGAGGGTGCCCGCCACGTTGCCGTTCACGAACGAGCCCACGTACTCGTCCCAGGAGTTGACCTCGGTCAGCACGCCGGAGCTCACCAACTCCTTGTAGGTCTCGATCGACTTGAGCAGCGCCTGGTTACCGCTAATCGTCGGGTTGCCGTTCTCGTCGAACAGGCTGGCGCCGGCGCTCTGCAGCATCATCATGGCCATGTCACCCGAGCCGGACGTGTTCGACAACAACGGCTTCTTCGTCTTCTCCTTCACCACCTTGGCCTTGGCGATGAAATCGCTCCAGGTGATGTTCGTGAAGTCGTCAGCGGTGAACCCGGCCTCCTTGAGCACGTCGGTGCGCAGCGCCAGGACCGCGGTGCCGTTGTCGAACGGCAGGCCGTAGTTCTTGTTGTCGACGGTGGAGTAGGCCGTGACGCCTGCGGGGAACTGGCTGAAGTCGACCGAGGACTTCGAGAAGTCGCTGAACATCTCGGGGTAGTTGATGACGTTCTTCTGGAAGGCGTTGTTCTGCATCAGGAAGATGTCCGGAAGCTGCTTGGTCTCCCTGGACTGCGCCAGCGTCGTCAGCTTGGTCTGGACGTCGTCCCAAGACGTCTCGACGACGTTGATCTTCACGTCCGGGTTGTCCTTGTTGTAGATCTTCGCCGCCTCGTTCATCGCATAGATGTTGAAGGCGGGATCCCAGCACCACACCGTCACAGTGCCGCTCTTGGGGCCGCTGGCGGCGGCGCTCGTGGTGGTGGGGGCGGGTGCCGTGGCGCCGCCGCCGCAGGCCGCCAGCGCGATGCTCAGTGGCAGAGCCAGTGCCAGCGAGGCGAACTTTTGTAGCTTGTTCATTCGTGGTGACTTTCTCGTGGTTGCACCGAGGCGCGGGTCGATGCGGTCCCGAGGGGCTCCCTCGCCCCCACCTGGTTCGGACGGGCGCCGAATGTTTACGTAAACCTAGCAGGATCTGCGCCTGGTGTCACTGCGCCTGAGGTAACGATCTCATAACGGAGGGCCGATCTGCAGCAGGGATGTTGACGTTGCCGGATGACGGCTAAGGGGCGCTATCATGCGGGGATGCCCACTACGACCAGCCGGGGACGCCGCAAGACCGGGCCGACGATCGAGGACGTCGCACGCCTCGCCGGGGTGTCGGCGCAGACCGTGTCCAGGGTGTCGACGGGAGCCGAGAGGGTCAGTGAGGCCACCCGGGTCAAGGTGCTCACAGCGATGGACCAGCTCGGCTACTCACCCAACAGAGCGGCGCGCGCCCTGCGCAACGGGGTCTTCGGCACGATCGGCCTGGTCGCGAGCAAGTTCGGACGCACGGGCGAGACCCTGATTACCGAAGCCGTCGTCGATGCGGCGGAAGCCAGTGAGCGATCAGTCACTCTGATCCAGGTGCGCCCGTCCGATCCGGAACAGTGGCAGTACGCATCGCACCGGATCTCGCAGCAGGCCATCGACGGACTGGTCATCATCCGTGCCGAGAATGCAGACCCCGAGTCACTGGCACTTCCCACCGGGCTTGCGATCGCGGTATCCGATTCCCGCCTGGTCGGCTACTACCCCTCGGTCGTCGCCGACCAGGTGCAGGGCACCCAGGACGCCGTCCGACACCTGCTCGACCTGGGGCACCGGACCGTCCACCACCTTGCCGGTCCGTCCGAATCCGGGGCGGCGCTGGTACGGACCAGTTCCTGGCAACAGGTACTCGAGCAGGCGAGAATCCGTCCACCCCAACTGTGGCAGGGAGACTGGAGCGCCGGTTCGGGCTACCGGACGGGCCAGCAGATCGCCCTCGACCAATCGGTCACAGCGGTCTACTGCGCAAACGACGAAATGGCGTTCGGGCTCATTCGCGCGCTCCAGGAGGCGGGCCGTCGGGTGCCAGAGGACGTCTCCGTCGTCGGCTTCGACGGAATCGAGCTGAGTGAGTTCTCCTCGCCTCCGCTCACCACCGTGAAGCAGGACTTCCACCAGATCGGGCAGGAACTGGTGCGGCTGCTGCTGGAGCAGTTGCGCTCCCCGGCAGCACGAACCGGTGGACGTGTCCTGATTCCCACGGAACTGATCGTCCGGGGCACCACCGCACCGCCACCGGTGCGCTGATGTGACCACGGCGCACGGCTACTCCGGCCGCCCTGCTGTCGAGGGCCGTCGATCGGTGGTCACGGTGACGAGGACTTCCAGGACGCGGTCGACGTCCGGGCTCCGGGTGTTCCAGATGACCTCCAGCGGCATGCGCAATGGCGGTGCCAGTGGAAGGCTTGTGGTGAGGTCTCCTCCCCACCCTCCCCGGCCGGAAATGACCCACGGATCAGTCAGGAGGGCCAGTTTCAAACGTCGCCGACAAACCGCGCTATACCGGCCGGCAAACCCCACAGCCACCACTCAGCGAAGCCCGGTCACGCGCACAGCGACGAACGATGGAGTGGGTGCCATGAACGCACCAGTCAACGATCAGTCCACCTCCCGACCGTTCGGGTCGCCGGCTCTCGACCGCCGTACGCTGCTCGGTATCGGCGGTGCTGTCGGACTTGCCGCCCTTGTCGGCTGTTCGGCGGCCGCCACCGCCGACAGCGCCTCGTCCGGCATGTCCGGCAGTGCCGCGTCCGGCGACACCGAACTCAGCGCCGGCACCTACACCGCGACGTTCGGCTCCTCCGGCGGTGGAGGTGGACCCGGTGGCGACTCCGGCGGCAGCCAGGAGCTCAGCGGCGCCTACCTCGTCAACGGCATCGCCGCGACGATCGACGGGGGCACATGGGCGAGCACCACCGCGGACCAGAACGTGTTCTTGGTTGTCAACGGCGGTTCGCTGACGATCACCAACGCGACGATCACGAAGTCGGGCGACAGCTCGAACGAGGAGGCCTGCAACTTCTACGGGCTGAACTCGGCGATCCTGGTGGTGGACGACGGGTCGTCCGCGACGCTCACCGACTGCACGATCACCACGGACGCGGACGGTGCGAACGCGGTCTTCGCCGCAGCCTCGGGCGTGATCGCCATCCACGGGATCACGATCCGCACCAGCAAGGACTCCTCCCGCGGACTCGACGCCACCTACACCGGCACCGTCACCGCGAAGGACGTGGACATCACCACCGCCGGCGCCCACTGCGCATGCCTCGCGACCGACCGCGGCAACGGCACGATCACGGTCACCGGCGAGAGCAAGCTCGCCAGCTCGGGCGACGGCTCGCCGCTGGTCTACAGCACCGGCGACATCTCGGTCACCGGGGCCACCGGTGCGGCCACGGGCGCCCAGACGATGGTGATCGAGGGGAAGAACAAGATCACCGTGGACAGCTGCACGTTCAGCACGTCCGGGACCACCGGGATGATGGTCTACCAGTCGTTCTCTGGGGATGCGGCGGACTCCGATGCGACGGCCGAGAAGGCGTCCCTGGTGATCAGGGATTCGACGATCACCTCGACCACGGCGAAGCCGATGATCTACGTGACCAACACCACCTGCCAGATCGAGGTGACGTCGTCGAAGCTCACGCACACGGCGTCGACCCCGCTGCTGTCCCTCGCCGAGGACCGCTGGGGGACGTCCGGTTCGAACGGCGGCCATGCGGTGGTGACCTTGACCGACTGCACGGTCACGGGTTCCCTCGAGGCGGGCGCGAGCAGCTCCGCGACGGTCACCCTGATGGCCAGCCGCCTCACCGGTGGCACCTCAGGAGACGTGGAGGTCACCAAGGACACCTCGTCCACCTGGAGCCACTGACCTGACGATCCCTGAGCCTGACGAAGGCCCCGGGTTCCGCGACCCGACTCCCACTCTGCAGCGCGCTTGGCTGTCGCCACGCGACGGGCGCTCGGGGGTCACCCCCGCGACCGTCATGTCGTCTCACCACGAGGCACGGGCCGGCCGAAATCCAAACGGCGCAAAAGTAGCGGCGCCGTTCCTGAGGACGGCCCATCGCCGCAGACCCGACCTGAATCGAGGCCGGGCCTGCGTTCGTTCTGGAGTGTGCGGCGTCGGTCTTCGCCCTTGGGCGGTTCGGGCAAGGACCAGACCCGGCAGAAGCTGCGGCCCTGTCTGGTGATCGGCTCCATGCAAGGCGTGCATCATCGTGACCGACGATTTGGTTCCCCGCGACGCTGACCCTGCCCCCGGCCCTTTCCGGCCAGAAGCTGCGGCCCTGTCTGGTGATCGGCTCCATGCAAGGCGTGCATCATCGTGACCGACGATTTGGTTCCCCGCGACGCTGACCCTGCCCCCGGCCCTTTCCGGCCAGAAGCTGCGGCCCTGTCTGGTGATCGGCTCCATGCAAGGCGTGCATCATCGTGACCGACGATTTGGTTCCCCGCGACGCTGACCCTGCCCCCGGCCCTTTTCCGGCCAGAAGCTGCGGAGGATTGAAGCTCGCTGATCCGGACCATGCCTGTGTCTCCTCCTTGTTCTCGAAGCGCACGCAATGTACCATTGCATGGTGGCCATGACCGGGATGGGCATTGTGCGGGCGGCGGGAGCCGCTGGTTACATGCGCTACCTGGCTGAGTGCGGCCACTCCCGGGCCGATGAGTACCTCTCCGAGCACGGGCACGCGCTGATCACCTGGCGCGGGATCGGCGCCGACGGGCAGCTGGTGGAACGCCAGCTCGATGCCGAGCAGTTCGCCCGATTCCTCGACGGCTTCGACCCCGACACCGGCGAGTCACGGTGGGCGCAGCGGGTCAAGCCCGACCACGTTGCGGCGGTCGACTTCATCGTGAACGGGCCCAAGGAATGGAGCATCCTGGCGGTACTCGACCCGGGGGTGCGGGCCGCGTTGCTGCGGGGCCAGGAGAACGCCGAGAGGGCGGTGCTGCGCTACCTGTGGGACAACGGCACGGTGCAGGTCAAACTGGGTGGGCGGGTGGTGCGGGTGCCGGTGGAGCGGATCGAGATCGCCTCGGTGCAGCACTTCTCCTCCCGCGGTGGCGACCCGCACTTCCACAGGCATATGGAGATCTCGGCGCGGGCGTTCGCGGCCGGGAAGTGGCGGGCGCTGGACACTTTGGGTGCGCGGAACCTGAACGTGGCCGTGCAGGCGATCTTCCACCGCGAACAGCTCCGCGAAGTACAGCCGGTGCTGGAGCGGCTCGGCTGGCAGGTCGACGAGCTGGGTCAGATCCGGTCGTTGCGGCCGGTGGTGGAGGCGATGAGCCGCCGCTCGGCGCAGTTGGAGCGGAACTTGGCCCGGATCGAGGCGGAGTGGCGAACGGAGCATCCCGGGAAGGAGCCGTCGGCGCGGCTGGCCCGGTTGTGGGATGTGCAGGCCTGGGAACAGCAGCGTCCCTACAAGGCCGAAGCCGCGGACTTGGACGACGAACTGGCGGTGTGGGCGGCCCGGATCGGCGAGGTGATGGCCGAGCACGGCATCACCATGCCGGGCCGGCCGGTCATGACTTTGGTTGGGCGGGTCAGTGTGGCCGTGCTGGACCGGGACGCACTGGCCGCCGAGATCGTGGAGGCGCAGGGGTTGAAGCGGTCGGCGTGGTCGCGGGCCGACCTGGAGGCGGCAGCGATCATGGCCGTTGAGGGCCGGGTTCGGGGCGACGCGGCGGCGGTCGATGAGGCCGCCGCGGATGTGGCGGCGCGGGCGCTCGCCCTGTCGCACCTGCTTCCGAGTGTGGCTGGCGGGACGCCGTCGGCGGCGGTGAAGTGGTTCACGTCGGTCGGGGTCGTCGAGCGGGAGAACGAACTCCGCACCGGGCTCGCCGCGCTGGCCGAGGTGGGTCGGCTCGACGTGGTCGAAGGCGCCGCCGGGGCCGGGAAGACCGCCTCCCTGGCCGAGCATGTGGCCGACGCGGCTACGGCGGGACAGCAGGTGATGGTGGTCGCGCCGACCGGCGCCGCCGCGAACGTGGCCGCCGACCAGGTGGGAGTCGGCACCTCGACGATCGACCGGTTCCTGATGAGGTACGGGTGGAGCAAGAACACCGCGGGCGCCTGGGAGTGGATCGAACCGGGCCACTTGCCGGCCGACTCGTTGCCGCAGGGTGCCCGGTTGGTGATCGACGAGGCAGGCATGGTCAGCCAGGACGCCGCCCGGGCCCTGGTCACAACGGCTATCGCCCGCGGCTGGCAGGTCCGGGTGCAAGGTGACTCGTTCCAGTTCGGCGCAGTCGGGGTCGGCGGCGTGATCGACCTCGCCAAACGGGCCGCCCACCCGGCCCGGATCTGGCTGCTCGATGACGCCAACGACGTCCACCGGTTCCGGCTCCGCAACGGCCAACGCGACCACGCCTACGCCGCACACACCGTCGCGATCAGGACCGGCACCGACCCCGAACAGACAGCGGCGACTGTCATGCAGCAGGCACGAGTGTACGCCTCCGAAGCCGAACGGCTCGCTGCGACTGGGGTTGACTGGGCGGTACGGACCCATGCCGGCCGCGGCCTGGTCATCGCAGCCACAAACGAACAGGTCCAACTCCTCAACGGACTCATCCGCGACCAGCTCGCCGCGACCGGCGTCATCGTTAACGGCTGGGCGATCACCACCACGCCACTCGGTGGCCGTTGGGACTCGGAGACGATCAGCGCCGGCGACGTGGTCGCGACCCGGGTGAACGCCCAAGGCGTCGACGGTCACCGCTACGCCAACCGGGAACGCTGGCGCGTCCACAGCGTCGACGGCGACGGCGCCGTGCGACTGGTCAGCCTCGACGGAACCCGAGCGGCCCAGCTGACCGGGCAGGCCGCCCGGCAACACCTGCAACTCGCCTACGCCGTCACCGGCTACGGCGCGCAAGGCATCACCGTCGACGAAGCCGTCCAACTCGTCGACGAAGGTATGGACCGGCCAGCCTTCTATGTGGGGGCCACCCGCGGCCGCTACACCAACCAGGCAGCCCTGGTGGCCCCCGACGCCGACGCGCAGCTGGCTCGCCGGCTTGTGGAGCAGATCCTCGGCCAGCCCGGTGCGGACACCGGCTGGAAAGCCGCCGACCTGTACGCCAAAGCGGACCGAGAACGTATGGGCGACCTCGTCCAGCTGCACAGCCGCCACGTCCCCGCCATCGGTGCCGGCCAGGTCGCCGAGGCTGCCGAGCGGATCGCACGGGATGCTGACTGGCCCGATGAGGTTCGCGATCCGCACCTGTTCGATCGGGCACTGGCTCACGTCGATCGGCTTCAGCAGCAGCGGGCCGCCGACGCCGCCCGGCAGGAGGCCAGCCTGGCGCGGTTGCGCGACAGGCTCGCCCAGGCCATCGACGCCGACAAGCAGGTGACGATGCGGGTGGCCAGTGCTGCGGAGCGGGTCCGGCAGGCCGAGCAGGCCACCCAGGGCGCCCAGGACGCCGTGCGGGCCGGTGAGGACCGGCTCCGACACGCGAACCCGTTCAACCGGGGCAGTCGTGAGCGCGACCTCGCCAGCGCCCGGGACACGCTGTGGGCTGCCAAGCAGACCGAGACCGGCCAGCGCGTGCGTCACGCCGCCCTCGTCAAGAGCGCCGAACGGCAGCACGAGACCGTCCGCCAGGCCGCCCGTGAAGTCGAGGTGGCCGAGACCCAGCTCGGCTGGCTGCGCGGCGAGCGGCACCAGCTCAGCCTCGACCTGCTGCCCTTGCCCGGCGTGGAATACCACCAGACCTACAGTCGCGCCGATCTCGAAACTCTCCGGAACGACTGGCTCGCCGAGCCCCAGGCCCGCCAGACGGCTGACCCGGTCCGGGCGATCATCGACCTCGTCAACGACTACCGCCACCTCACCGACCTCGCCACTCCCAGCCAATGGCACACCCTCGCCGACGCGACCCAGCCCGACGACCTCGTGTGGAGCGGCGACTACGACACGGCTTGGCTGCGAGGTCTACGCCGGCCCCTCCTCGGCTGGCTCGGCGACCAGGCCAGCCGGCTCGCCAGCGACCCCCACTGGCGCGACGACGCCGACCAACTCACCAACCGCTCAACCACCATCCAGCAGGCCGCCGAAACCTGGAGCGCCCAACTCAAACCCGACCGGCCGACCACCGACACGCGAATCGATCCCGACCGAGAACCCCCACGGCTTGGCGCGCCCGGACCTGACCTCAGCCCGGGCTGGTGAGGGACCGCATTCAAGCTATGGGGCGGCTTTGGGCAGGACGGTCGCCTGAGGAGCGTGTCAATCGTGTGACGCATCCACAGCCCTCAGGTGACCATCGTCGTGCGCTGCGCCATCGCGTCGGCCGGTGAGGACTACAGTACACATATGATGCCGTCGAACGGACCGAGGAGTTCGCCGTCTGGGAGTCGAAACTGAAGAAGAAGGACCTGAATGCGGCGGCAGGCGTGGCGGTGCGCATGCAGCGGTTGGCACTGGGTAACCCCGGCGACGTCAAGCCGGTGGGCGACGGCGTCTCCGAGTTGCGGATCCCTTACGGGCCGGGCTATCGGGTCTACTTCACCGCTGAGGGCGACCTGTTGATCCTGTTGCTGACTGGCGGCGCGAAGCCGACCCGGCAGGCAGACATCAACCAGGCGAAACGTCTGGCCCGGGCATGGCGAGAGGAGAGAGCATGAGCAACAACCAGACCGTGAAGACGGCACCATGGGATGCGGCTGACCTTCTGGACTCTCCTGAGGCGATCGCCGCCTATCTCGATGCCGCCGTCGAGGAGGCTCAGGGCGACCCGAGCTTCCTGCTGGTTGCCCTCGACACTGTGGCGCGCGCGGGCAACTTCAGCGAACTCGCACGTGAGATCGGCATCAGCCGCAAGGGCCTGTACAAGGCGCTCAGTGAGGACGGGAATCCCTCGTTCGCAACGATCTGGGCAGTGCTGAGCAAGCTCGGCGTCCGCATCGAGTTCCACGCACTCGCCTGAGCAGACTCGGGAGGGCGCCGGCCTCGGACCGGTTGGGGATGGCTCCCGGCGAACGCCGGACCGCAGACCGTCTCACCGCCGGTCCCGGAGATGAGGGCTCGATCGCCAAGAACCCTCCGGATCACCCTCAAGCTTGCTGCTGTCGCCGGGTGACTGCCGCCACGCCGGCCGAGCACATCATGACTCCTCGAACGGGCCTGCTCACGCCGTCCCGGAGAGGAACAGCGTCCTCACGTCGGACATCAGATCGCCGCGACTGTGGAAGCGTTCCTCTCATAGCTGACTGATGATGTCACGACGCTACCGTTTTCGGTATAGTTGTGACATGGCCGCGAAGGTGAAGTATCGGGACATCGTGCGGGAGCTCGCGCTCGACCGCTACGGGTACGTCACCACGAAGGACGCGGTAAGCGCCGGCGTCCCGACCGCCGAGTTGCCGAAGCTCGCCGCTCGCGGAGGCCTGGTGAACGTCGCCTATGGCCTGTACCGGGTGCCCGACGTGCCGGTGACGCCCTTCGACCAGTTCGCCGAGGCGGTCTTGCGGGCAGGGGAGGGCGCCTACCTGCACGGGGAGTCGGTGCTGGCGGTTCTGGGGCTCGCCGACGTCAACCCGCGGCGGATCAAAGTGGCCGTCCCCAGGCGTGCCCGACCCAGGCTCCCGATGTTCATCGAGCTGAGCAGGACGCCAACGGGTCTGCCGACGACCATGTACGAGGGCCTTTCGGCGCAGCCTGTTGCCGACGCGATCCTCGAATGCCGCGGCAGGATCGAGCCCGAGCGGCTGCTCGAGGCTGCCAAGAAGGCACGCGCTGACGGTCTGCTGACCACCGGCGAGTGGCAGCGGGTGCGAAAGGAACTGCAGCAGTGAGCTATTCGACACCGCCCGCCAGTGTGCGCGCCTTGGAGCAGCGCATCCGCAACCTCGAAGGCAACGAGGGGCTCGCGTTCCGACGTCGTGTCGGGATGGCGCTGGTCGTTGTGGGCCAGATGCTTCCCGAGGGAGCGATCAAGGGTGGCAGCGCGATGGCGCTGCGGTACGGCCGCGGGACCCGCTTCACCCAGGACCTCGACGCTGCCCGCGTGCACTCGCTCGCCCGCTTCCGCACCGATTTCGAAGAGTCGCTGGCGGCGGGCTGGGCAGGCTTCACTGGCCGCCTGGTGGAGAAGGCAGCCCCGCGCCCCACGGGTGTGCCCACCGCGTACGTGATGCAACCCTTCGAGGTGAAGCTCGACTACCTGGGCCGGCCGTGGTGCACGGTCAAGTTCGAGCTCGGTCACAACGAGATCGGGGACACCGACGAGCCGGAGTACGAGCTCGCGGCCGACCTCGCCGGTCTCTTCACGGAGGTGGGGCTTGAGGCGCCGCTGCCGGTGCCGGTGATGCGGGCCGATCATCAGGTGGCACAGAAACTCCATGCCGTCTCTGATGAGGGAAGTGAAAGGGCACGGGATCTGGTCGACCTGCAGCTCCTGGACAGACGCGAGAGGTTGGACCTGGTTCAGGTTGCTCGCACCTGCGTCCGGCTGTTCGACTACCGGCAGCGGCAGGCCTGGCCGCCGACCATCGTCGCCGGTCTCGGGTGGGAGACGCTCTACGCAGAAGCCGCCGCAGACCTCGACGTGCTGGTCAAGATCGACGAAGCGGTGGCCTGGGCCAACGCCTTCGTTCAGCGCATCGCCGCGGCCCTGGAGCAGCCGTCCTGACCTCCCGCAACGATGGGTGGGAGTCCGCCGGGAGTCCGCAAAATCCCCGACCCCGCCCATGACCCGCCAACCTGCTCAACTAAGAAACCCCTAGTCAGCGCAACTTTGCCAACTTCCCCAACGTCAGCATTTCCCCTAGTCAGGCCATCGAACAGAATCCGGCTTACAGGCCGGCTCGTCCCTTCACATCCCGCCCGCCACCTGCCAAGCGCTCCGCCCTCTGAGTTCGCCCCGGGATCTCCGCCGTTCTGTCGCGATGTGGCCACCCGTGACACCCCAACCACCGCATGCGTCGCAGAGACGGTCCCGGCTGGCCGAATTGCGACATGCATCGGTGGGTGCGGTCTGGCCCCTGTGCTCGGGCTCACTCGTCGCGTCGTCAGGCACGGGATGCGAGCGAGGTGCGGGTGTGACGCGATTCGTCCTCCCGAACCCCGTCGGTGAAGCCGTGGGACAGGTGGGACGCGAATCGCGGCGAAATCGCGACAAGCAGGGTGTGGAGTGCGGGAGCGGGACCGACCATGGGGTCAGCCCAGCAGGTCGAGTTCCTTGGGCAGGTCACGCATCCGGATCAGCGGCGAGAACAGCACCGGCAGGCTGGCCAGCAGGGCGCCGGCGGCCGCCGCCCAGAACACCGTCCGCGCACCGAACGCCTGGCCCACGATGCCGCCCACCAGGCCACCGAAGGGCATGACGCCCCAGACCACGAACCGGATGGACGCGTTCATCCGGCCCAGCAGCGGACGGGGGCTCAGCCGCTGCCGGAAGCTCACCTGGGTGACGTTGTAGACCACGACCGCGAAGCTGGTCAGGGCGCTCGAGACCATCAGCGCCACCAGCGGCGGGATCACCGTCCCCGCGAGCGGCATCAGCATCGCCCCGGGCACCCACACCAGCGCGGAGACCGGGATCGTCCGTCCCTCGCCGATCCAGTCGTTGAGGTGCGGTGTCGCCAGTGCGCCCAGCAGGCCGCCGGCGGCGCCGATGCCCATCGCGATGCCGACCTGACCGACGTCCAACTGGAGGTCGTTGAGGCAGAAGATCACCAGCATCGCGCCGGTGGTGGAGCTGAAGAAGTTCCCGATGCCGGTGCAGGCGACGATGCGCGCCAGCAATGGGTGGCCGAACACGAACCGCAGGCCCTCGCCGATCTCCACCCGCAGCGGGCGCCGGTTCTCCCGGGGCGGCGGCTCGTCGGCGTGCCGGATGCGTCCGATGAACAGCGCCGAGCCGAGGAAGCTGAGTGCGTCCAACCCGATCGTCAGCGGGGCGCCGATGAGGTGGATCGCGCCGCCGGCCGCTGCGGGCCCGCCGATCGAGGCCACCGACTCCGGTGCCTGGAGTGCCGCGTTGCCCTCGCCGATCTGTCCGGGCTCGACGAGTTCGGGCAGGTAGCTCTGGTAGGCGACGTCGAAGAACACCCGGCAGGTCCCGACGACCAGCGCCACCACCAGCACCTGGACGAAGGTCAGCCACCCCAGCCACCACGCCAGCGGCAGCGAACCGAGGGCGACCGCGCGCAGCACGTCGCCGGTCACCAGGACGCGCTTCTTGCGCCAGCGGTCGACCCAGGCGCCGGCGGGCAGGCCGACGACCAGGAACGCGATGAACTCGAACGCCGTCAGCAGCCCCATCTGGAACTCGTTCGCGCCGAGGATCGTCACCGCGAGCACCGGCACCGCGAGCTCGCTGAACCGGCTGCCGAACTGGCTGATGGTGTCGGCGAACCACAGCTGGCGGAAGTCGTGGACGCGCAGCACCTGCCAGCGGCGCGTCCGGGTTCCCTCAGTGGTCACCGCAGCATCCTGCGCCACTGATTGGGAAGTGTCAATCGCGTATGCTGGTGTCGTGGAGGACCCGGTGCGGGACGCGGACGTCGAGGCGGACGGACGCGCGCTCTCCTCGGTCCTGCGGCTGCGCATCCTGCGGCTGTGCCTGGACGAGCCGATGACGAACAAGGAGATCGCGAGCCGGCTGCACCGCGACCCGGCCACGATCTACCACCACGTCCGCACCCTTGCCGAGCGTGGCTTCCTGGCCGCGCAGCCCGAGCGTCGCGGCGCCCGGGGTGCCCGGGAGGTGCCCTACCTCGCCACCCGCAAGTCGTGGCGAACACCCTTGCCGGAGGCCCACGGACGCCTGTTGATCGAGACGTTCCTCGAGGAGGTGGCCGAGTCCGACCCGGCCCGGGTACGCACCGCCCGGCTGGGCGTCCGCCTGCGCCCGGAGTCGTTCGAGGAGCTGAACCGCCGGGTCGACGAGTGGCTGCAGGACTACGCGTCCCGCGAGCCGGAGATGGACGGCCGCCCGTACTCGATCTTCCTGGCGATCCACGAGGACCCCTCCCGGCAATCGCCGCCTGTCCTACCCTGAACACGTGCGCACCCCCGTCCGCCTCGTCGCAGCGGCCCTCGCGGCCGTCCTGCTCTCCGGCTGCGCCCTCGACAACCTCTGGAACGACGTGCCCGCGGGCCGGGAGCCGGTCGCGACGCCCGCACCGTCGGAGTCTGCGACGACGCCGGAGGAGCCCCAGGACGAGCGGGACGCCCACCCCTACACCGGTGCTCTGGCCAAGGACGCCACCTGTGTGAAGGCGAGCCGGGACGTCCTCGACGACGCCGAGTTCACCGGCATGGTCGGGGGAGCAGTGACCTATCCGGTCGGGGCGCTGGTCAAGGCGAACGCGAAGTGGTGGACGATCGCCGTCGCCACGAGGATCGAGAAGAACAACGACGGCTACACCCGCGACAACGTGCCGCGCTACGAGGTGTTCGTGAGCAACGCGCCCTCCTACGACGAGGACGCCGACGTCTCGCTGGTCACCTGGCAGCTCACCAGCACCGCCGGCGACCGGGCGGCGGCCAAGGCGCTGGCGTGCGTGAAGAAGATGCCGCTGCCGCAGACGAGGCCCACGCCCAAGCCGTGGGCGAGCTACACCGGCAAACTGGGCGCGCACGCCCGCTGCATCCCGCTCACCGCCGCCCAGCTCGCGCGTTTCCAGGAGGTGGGGCAGGTCGGCGGCGCGATCACCTACCCCCGCGGGGTGAGGGTCAAGGCGAACCTGAAGTGGTGGACGGTGGCGGTCGCCACGCAGGTGAACCCCAATGGGGAGGGCTACACCCGGGCGAACGTGCCGCTGGCAGCGCTGTTCGTCTCCAACGCGCCGACCGCGGCCGCGTCCGGGATGTCGTTCCCGATCACGCAGAAGAAGTCGGACGCGGCGGCGCGCCGGGCACTGGGCTGCCTGGGGTGACCGGGCCGGAATTTGGAGCGGCCCAGCCAGATATACCGAGGGGTTGGCGACCTGGCGGGGCCTGACCGTTCCTGCTCCTGAGGTACTTCGAAGGGGGGATGGAGCTCCACGGCTGCAACAACGGTACCTGCTGGCGCGCCCGGGACCGAATCGCGCAGGGAGATTGTTTCATCAACTGGCGTAATTCGTCTCAGGTCGTGGGCAGGGGTCCGATCTCAGGCGTGGAACGCCCGAAAACCTCCGTCACGGGGCGGTGAGGATCTCCGAGCCGTTGGGGGTCACGACGATGGTCTGCTCGAACTGGGCGACCCGGCTGAGGTCGTTCGTGACGACCGTCCAGCCGTCGTCCCACATGTGCGAGCGCTGGTCGCCGAGCGCGAGCATCGGCTCGATGGTGAAGGTCATCCCGACCTCCATCACGAGGTCGACCATCGGCTCGTCGTAGTGCGGCACGATCAGGCCGGAGTGGAACGAGCTGTGCACGCCGTGGCCGGTGTAGTCGCGGATGACGCCGTAGCCGAAGCGGCGCGCGAACGACTCGATGACCCGGCCGATGACGTTGATCTGGCGCCCGGGGCGAACCGCCTTGATCGCGCGGTTCATCGCCTCCTCGGTGCGCTCGGTGAGCAGCCGGGACGCCTCGTCGACCTCGCCGCAGAAGAACGTCGCGCAGTTGTCGCCGTGGACGCCGTCGCGGAACGCGGTCACGTCGATCTTGACCAGGTCGCCGTCGGCGAGCGGACGCGCGTCCGGGATGCCGTGGCAGATGACCTCGTTGACCGACGTGCAGCAGGACTTCGGGAAGCCGCGGTAGCCCAGGGTCGAGGGGTAGGCGCCGTGGGCGACGATGAAGTCGTGCACCACCGCGTCGATCTCGTCGGTGGTGACGCCGGGTGCGATCACGGCTGCGCCGGCACGCATGGCCTGGGCGGCGATGCGTCCGGCGATGCGCATCTTCCCGATCGTCTCCGGGGTCTGCACGTGGGAGCCGGTGTAGACGTCGGGACGCGGGCGTCCGACGTAGTGGGGTCGCGCGATGGAGGCGGGCACGGTCCGCAGTGGGGACACCGGGAAGGGCTTGATCGCGGTCACTCCTGCGATCATAGTGGGCACGACCGGACGATCAGAGAGGGCCCCATGGCTGACGGCGAGTGGTACTACTGCCTCGACCACCACGCGGTGGAACCGTATGACGGCTGCAAGAGCGAGAACCGGCTCGGCCCGTACGCGACGCCCGCCGAGGCCGCGAACGCACTCGCCCGGGTCGCAGAACGCAACGAGGACTGGGACAACGATCCCCGCTTCAACGACGATCTCGACGAGCCCGAGGAGGATCGCCGGGACGACAGCCCCTTCGGCAGCTGAGTCCCCGGGGACGGTTCTTCGACCCGCCGGAAAGTGGCGGAAATCGGGGACGGTTCTTCGATCCGCCAAAATCTGGCGGACAACGGGGACAGTTCTTGACGCGCGCCGAGCTGCCAAGGTGGAAGATCTGTCCCCAATTCCCGCCGAAATGTGGCGGATCGAAGAACCGTCCCCGGGATCGTCGTCATCCCGGGATCGCTGAGGTCAGAGCCAGGCGAAGAGGTCGACCCGGTTGCCGTCGGGGTCGAGGACGGTGGCGTAGCGCTGGCCCCAGAACGCGTCCCACGGGGCGCGATGGACGCTGAAACCCGCCTGCGAGACCTCGGCGACGGTCGCGTCCACCTCGGCCGCGTCCGCGCACTCGAAGGCCAGGCTCATCGCCGGGCCGCCGACCGGCGGCTGCCACTCGGGGTCGAAGCTGTGGATCACCGAGACCGTGTCGAACATGATCCGGACGCCGCCGGGCCCGTTGCACTCCACGTGGCCCTCCGCGTCGTCGGACGGGTCGAACTGCAGCCCGAGCAGCCGGTAGAAGGTGAGGGTGGAGGCCATGTCGGCGACCGTGACGCCGATCGCATTGAACGTGGGAGCCATGCCGACAACCTACCCGCGGGCGTCCGGCAGCAACATGTAACCAGACTGAAACATTTCCAGCGGCAGACTAAAGCGCATGGATAAGCAGACTGAGTTCGTGCTCCGCACCATGGAGGAGCGGGACGTCCGCTTCGTCCGGCTCTGGTTCACCGACGTGCTGGGTTTCCTGAAGTCCGTCGCCATCGCTCCCGCCGAACTCGAAGGTGCGTTCAGCGAGGGCATCGGCTTCGACGGCTCGGCCATCCAGGGTTTCGCCCGGGTCTATGAGTCGGACATGGTCGCGCACCCCGATCCGTCCACCTTCCAGCTGCTGCCCTGGCGCGGCAACACCCAGGGCACCGCCAGGATGTTCTGCGACATCCGGCTGCCGGACGGTGCCCCGTCCTTCGCCGACCCGCGCTACGTGCTGAAGCGGGCGCTGAAGAAGGCCTCGGACATGGGGTTCACCTACTACACGCACCCCGAGATCGAGTTCTACCTGTTCAAGCAGCCGATC
>Ga0102832_1000343_pt1 | contig 93616 bp, 71 predicted proteins | sample EBPBio282013_DNA_FD_88942 | JGI IMG/M metagenome (GOLD analysis project Ga0102832, IMG submission 88942) | Wastewater treatment Type I Accumulibacter community from EBPR Bioreactor in Madison, WI, USA - Reactor 2_5/28/2013_ DNA (Illumina Assembly) | ecosystem: Engineered > Bioreactor > EBPR >...
TGTTTTACCATTTTGATTGTGAAACCTAAGAAATTCCCTCCAATTTTAAATGGTTACACCTTACGGGAGCAGGACAATGCCAAGCAAGGGGATTTGGTCAAACAATTATACGAAAATATTCGATTTTCTGAAATTTCGAAATCCAAAAAGAGTCTATATAAAACTATTTATCTGTTTAAGGATATATATTATACCTACAAACAAGATTCTAGCTATTACTCATTTTTCGACAAACATCTAAAAAACAACCCATTAACTCCTACATCCGTTAATTATCAAATTATATATTTTGGGTATTTTATTTATAAAAAAGACCTACAAAAGGCAAGGAATTGTTTTGAGGAGTTGAGTAAATTTCACGCAAAAAAAGAACTTAGCGACATGGTGTATGCCTATTATATCAACGATATGATGCGCGAGTCGCTCAACTACCCTTCACTAAGTTCCATAATAGCTACTCAACTCAAGCCAAGGCTAAATCAACTTCCTGGAAGAACAGACAGCCTTACTTACTATAATAATTTCAGTACGTTTTATTTGAAAAAACAACAATTTAGCTATGCCGAGAAATATACTCAATTGGCAAAAAATTTGATTGATAAGACGCCAAATTTATCAATCACGCATCGGTACGACTTTCTAATCAATCAATTATCACTGTTAGAATACAAAAATGAGTTAAAAAAAAGCGTTGAAATTTACAAAAAAATCATTCCTATCAAGGATAGTTTGAACAGTTTATTCGCTGGCTTTAACCTTATTTTGCTTCAAGAACAAATAGCAAGTGATTTAAAATTGAAAGAATTTCAAAAGGAAATTGAATTAAAAAAATACGAATCTGAGCAATTTCAAATACAAAAGTTTAGAGAGTTTTCTGGTCTCATTTTATCAATTGTGATATTATTAATTTCACTCATTATCATTGGTATTCAAATAAGAAAAAACCGAAAACAAACAAATACACTACTCGAATTAACTTCGACCCAGAATACCCTTTTTGGCGTCATTGGGCACGACTTACGTAGTCCCGTTTTAGCTGCTTACACAAACATAAAAAAGGTTGTCAATAATCCAGCATTAACTGCAGAAGAAATCAGGAATTCACTTCATTCAAAAATGGTTAGGCTCAATACACTTCTACTAACACTTGATAACCTTCTATATTGGTCGAATAGCCAACAAAAATCTTTTAAACGAAAGCCAGTACAATGTAACTTGCTCGAAATTGTAGAAGAGTGTTTAGAATTGCTTGAAACAAATATTGAATTAAACGAGCTATCCATTGTCAATGAAGTTGACCCAGCATTAGCATGTATTATTGATGAAAATCATTTTAAAATCATCATTAGAAATCTACTTCAGAACGCCATAAAATTCTCGCCAACAGGAGGCTCAATAACACTTACTTCAGATACACAACCGCCATTTGTCACCATTTCAGTTCTTGATTCTGGCCCTGGGTTTGGCAATACAGGCAATTCTAAGCAAAAAGGTTCGGGTCTAGGACTCACCCTTGTGCAATCTCTTTTAGAAATCAACAACGGGGAGTTTGAGACGACCGATACAGCGTATGGAGCCTTAGTCACCATTAGACTATGGAACGCTACTATATAAACGTTTTCATCTTTATTAATACCAAAATCAAGTAATTTTATCCTTCAATTCAATTACATACTTTAAATATATCCTTATTTATGCCCCACAAATACCAAGAAAATCATTTTATCATTGACCATAAAGAGCCATTTTATTAAACTTTTTGTACTATTTCGCTATAAAACTTGCCAATTGGTTTAATTTGTTGCTATCTCTAGGTATCTTTGGTACTTACATTGCGTCAAAACTTACAACTATCCAATGTTCCAACCTACTAACTGCCGACGCAATGAAGCCATACACTTTCATGACAACTGCCGCAGAGTCAACCCTTAACGTCAATTTATTATACTCAGACGCCGATTTTGAATGGAATGAGTTTAACCTTCCAGTTCTACCCTCGCACCAGTGGTTTCAGTACCCTTTGCCTAATTCAGGGGCTAAACTAGCCATTGTATTTATCTCACCAACCCCCTCCATTAAGTTTATTGATTGCTCCCTCTATCCAAATCAGCCCATTACGTGGTTTGAAGGAGTAGGGCCGCACACCAAATGGAAAGGGTTCTTTATCGTCACAAAAGATGACTATTTAGAAAAAAGTTTTGCCTTACAAAGCAATGAGTTACGGATGAACCAAACTTCCTATCCACTCCCCCCCGCCTGCTTTACGTCTCTGTTGGCACTGACAGGCTGGGCCACGGGAGATTTGAAAGAGTTTGTCTCTCCCAAAAAACTTATTCATGATTTTCTACGGCAGGCTTGCTCGTCAATTGACCTCAACAGTCCTTCTGCTCCCACCAATAAGGTAGTAAGGCACTTAGAGGAACTCGTTGAGAATCACCTAGAAGGCGGTTTTTTACCCAAAATTGATGAGATAGCTCAGGAGCTCAACATGCACAAAGTAACGCTCCAAAACAAGTTCAAACAAGTTCACAATAAATCACTCTACGAATATTATCTTGACCGAAAGCTTGAAAGAGCCTGCGAGCTTTTAAAATATTTTAAAGTACAAGAAGTTGCTGAACGCCTAGGATATACGCAAGCCATTAAATTCATTATTGTTTTCAAAAAACGTTACAACATTACCCCCAAACAGTTTGTACAAGGACAATTTTAAGTAGTTGAAAGTGTACAAAAAAATGTCCCAACGCATTTGTGAATGAGTTGGGACATTTTTTTTCGCATAAGTTAACTACATTTATTAAACAGCTGAATTTGCATGAAACAAGAATACTATACATATTTAAGAGACGAAGAATGCCTTTGGTTTGAATTTTCAAGCGTGAGTGAACAAAAAACGGTAAAGAAAGTAGTAGTCTATTCCCCTTTCCAAGAAAGCTCTGACATCTTCAATTTAGGTCTTGTTGATGCTCTTCCTGATGGCTCATACAGTGATAAGTCCGTTACAAATAACGAAGATATGGGAAAAGTAATAGCAACTGTCATACGAACTTTGTTACGCTTTTTTGAAAAATATCCAACTAAAATAGTATATATTGAGGGAAGTACCGATGAGAGAACTCGCTTATATCGAATAATAATCTCCAGGGAATTATCAGAAATTGAGAACACATTTGCTGTCTATGGGGTCTTAGATTCCGTTCCAGAGCTTTTTCAAAAAAACAAAAGCTACAATGCATTCCTTATTGTTTTGAAAAACAAAGAAAATATTATAAAATTGCTTTATGAAAACAACCGTTAAAAAAACAGTGACCAAAAAACTTAAAGGCGAATACGCATCTATTGATGAATTTGTCAACTCTAAGTTAAAACGTGCAAATCAAACGCTTAAACAAATAGATTTGAGCAAGTTACCTAAACTCAGTGAGTAGAAAAGGCGGTATTTTTTCGCTTAGGCTTCAAAGCTGTATAAAAAAGGTGCTTTGTGGGCCGCACCCGAGTACTGCTTATCGTGGCGCTTTAGAATCCCTAATCCCAACATTTTACGCTGAAATGCTCCACGGTGAAGTTTTTCACCTAAAATAGCTTCATAAACCTTTTGGAGATCACCCATCGTAAAGAGCGGTGGCAATAAGTTCATCCCAACAAGCTGTCGTTCTAAGTTGTCGCGTAGCGTTTGTAGGGCTTTACTTACTATATTGGCGTGGTCGAGCATCAATTCGGGAAGGTCGTCTAAACTGTACCAATCACATGAATCAGAAAGCGCATCAGGCGTAGGGACCACCTCACTGTAATTAATAAGGGCATAATAGGCCACCGAAATAAACCGATCCAACATCCATTCGTACGTCTGGATGGAGTGTCCATTGGCTTCAAGAATCGTTTGCATCACTTCGGGTCGAAATCGAGCCACATCCCCAAAGGTATAAAACTGCTCTAGGTAAATGTTATCCAAGCCCGTCCGTTCCTTCAAACCTCGGCGCACCGCATCGTTTAGGTTTTCATCCATTTTCACAAAGCCGCCTGGCAAAGCAAAAAGCCCTGTATTGTGGTACTTCGTAATCAATATTTTGAGTTTTTCTCCCGAAAATCCAAAAATAACCGAATCGTAGGCAATGTGTCTTAAATACGCTGTTTGCTTCACTGGTGACTGATTTTTAACCAACAAATGTAAATTTTTTTCAAATAAATAGGATAATTTTCAAAAAGCAATTATTATTGTCACAAAATGAGACAATAAATAAATTTAATCAAAGTTTATGAAGAAATTAGTCTATTTGTTAGGACTTTTCTTAGCTACCCAAATGCCCACCGAAGCTCAAAATAACGCATTTTCGGTGCAAACCACCGTTGAAAATGGCGTCATTGAAGGGAATTATGATACAAAAACGGGCATTCAAACCTATTTTGGCGTACCTTTTGCCAAACCTCCCATTGGCGAACTACGCTGGAAAGCCCCTCAGCCCGCCGACAATTGGAAAGGTGTAAAACAAACCAAACAATTTAGTGCTCGTCCGATGCAAACTGTTGTGTTTGGCGACATGAATTCCCGCTCAAATGGCGTCAGCGAGGACTGTTTGTACCTTAATGTATGGACACCTGCCAAACGTAACACCAAAGATTTACCCGTTCTAGTTTACTTTTATGGTGGCGGGAATGTAGCTGGCGATGCCTCCGAACCACGCTACGACGGCGAAAGCATGGCTAAAAAGGGCGTTGTGGTAGTCACTTGCAACTACCGTTTGAATATTTTTGGTTTTTTAACCCATCCCGAGCTCACCGCCGAAGCGCCTTACAAAGCTTCTGGTAATTATGGAATGCTTGACCAAGCTGCCGCCCTCAAATGGGTTCAAAAAAACATCGCAGCCTTTGGTGGCGACCCTAAAAAAGTAACGATTGCGGGCGAATCGGCTGGTTCAATTGGCGTAAGTTGCCAGATGGCCTCTCCCCTGTCGAGAAATTTGATTGCAGGAGCCATTGGCGAAAGTGGTGCAGGTATCAACCCAACAATGACACCCGTTCCGTTGGCAGAAGGTGAAAAACAAGGCGTTGAGTTTTTGCTAAAAGCTGGAATAAAATCCATCAAAGAATTGAGAGGAATGTCAACGCGTGAGATTTACGAAATTTATAACGAATCTCGCCGCTTTGGATTCCCAATTGTAATTGATAACTACTTCTTAACCAAAACATTACCTCAGGTTTTCGCGGCTAAAGAACAAGCACAAGTCCCGCTTTTGGTGGGCTGGAACTCTGCCGAAATTCCAGGGCAAGCCTTTATGCAAGGACAACCCTACAAAGAAGAAAACTACGTAGCACGGGTAAAAAAAGAATATCCAAATGATTTTGAGGAAGTTTTAAAATTATATCCCCACGGCTCAGAAAAAGAAATTGAACTCTCCGCAACGGCCTTAGCCGCCGACCGATTCATTTCTTACAGCACTTGGAAATGGTTTGATTTGCACCGCAACAACAGTTCGCAACCTGTTTACCGCTATTTATACAGCAAACTTCGCCCTGATTTGGTGGACAAATCGCTGGCATCGGGGTTAGCTGGTGGTACAGTTAGGGCCGACGCCAATGCGCCTAAACCTCCCAAAGCCGTAGGTGCACCACACGCTTGCGAAATTGAGTACGCAATGGGCAACCTTCACCTAGTGAAAGAATATGCTTGGACTGCCGATGATTTTAAAGTATCGGATACGATGCTGAATTACTTTACCAATTTTGTCAAAACAGGAAATCCAAACGGGGATAAGCTGCCCAATTGGAAAGCCGCGAAGGCGGGAGAAAGCACACCGCCCATGATGATTTTGGATGTTGAGTCTCGTACCGAAAGTGCCAAAGACGATGCCCGCTATTTGTTTCTTGACAAAGCGTATAAAAACTAACCTATCTATACTTGGTTGAGTTTACGGTCAGACTATCGTCAGACCGTAAGCTCGCCTTCATTTTTTTTTACCAATCAAGAACCCCGCTTGTCCTCATTACCAAAGTGAAAAACTATACGAAAAATGAAAAAGCTCATTTTATTCATCACGCTTCACTTATCACTCATCTCTATTCTTAGAGGACAACTTATCGTTCAAACCATCAACGGTAAAGTGGAAGGTTATGCCAAAGAAAATTTACGTATATATAAAAGCGTTCCTTTTGCTTCACCCCCTATCGGTGACTTGCGTTGGAAAGCCCCCCAACCCGTAAAAAATTGGACAGGCGTAAAAAAATGTACCGAATTTTCGGCAAGTCCGATTCAAAACAAACCTCAGCCTTTTTACTGTTGGTCTGAAGAGTTTATTGCCAAACCTGAGCCGTTGAGTGAAGATTGTTTGTACCTGAATGTGTGGACACCCGCCAAATCAAAAGCAGAAAATCTACCCGTTTTTGTTTGGATTTATGGCGGCGGCTTAAACAGTGGTTCGGCCAATTGCGACATTTATAACGGTGAAAAAATGGCTAAGAAAGGCATTGTTTTTGTCAGCATCAATTACCGCGTAGGTGTACTGGGTTTTATGGCTCACCCCGACCTAACCAAAGAATCGGGCTACCAGGCTTCAGGGAACTATGGGTTTTTAGACCAAATCGCGGCCCTTAAATGGGTTCAACAAAACATTGCAAATTTTGGAGGAAATCCTGCCAACGTCACCGTTGCAGGCCAATCAGCAGGCGCTTTTAGTGTGAATGCCCTGATTGCTTCCCCCTTGGCCAAAGGCTTATTCCACAAAGCCATTCCACAAAGTGGCGGATTGTTGTCGAACCGTTTGAGTCAAAACCTTACCGATGCCGAAAAACAAGGGATTAAATTTATGGAAAAAGCCAAGTGTAGTTCCCTCGCCGAATTGCGCAGTAAATCAGCAGACGAGCTTCAAAAACTGAGCAATGCCCAAGATGCAGGGAGGTTCGGGGTAACAATGGACGGATACGTCTTGCCCACAGATATTTTGACTCACTTTAAAAACGGCAAACACAACCAAGTACCATTACTCACAGGCTGGGTAACGGGCGATGGCAGTTTTCTAGGTGAAAGCAAAACCACCTTGGAGGAATATCAAAAAGAAGCGCAAACCAAATACGGTGACAAAGCCGCTGAATACCTGCGTATTTTTCCCGCTACTACCAATGATGAAGTAAAGTCAATCAAACAAAAACAAACTTTGCTGGGCTTTGCCGCAATGCCTTCGCACTTATTGGCAACTTATACCGACAAACCAAGCTATTTGTATCAGTTCAGCCACGTTCCACCCGACAAGCCTAATTTTCCAAATTATGGCGCTTTTCACACCTCCGAAGTTCCGTATGCGTTACATACGTTACACACATGGAACCGTCCTTGGAAAGCAGAAGACAAAGATTTAGAGCACATTATGTCGTCTTATTGGGTCAATTTTGCCAAAACGGGCAACCCGAATGGCCAAGGACTTCCCGAATGGAAAACCTACGACAAAGCCACGGGCAATATTCTTGTGTTGGACAGCAAAACCTATTCGCAGCAAGGCTTGTTTAAACGCGAATTTGACTTTTTAGAAGCAAATTAGCGTAGCTTTGGTAGTACAAAAACACTACGACAATGAAACACTTACTTACACTTCTTGCGCTACTTATGGCTTGGGGCTCAAACGCCCAAAAAATTGTTGATTCTCGTCAACGCGAAATCGTCATTAAAAACGTGTCGGTTCTTCCCATGAATACTGAAACCGTTCTCGCCAACCAAACAGTAGTGGTAAAAAATGGGGAGATTGCTGCAATGGGGACAAAAGTTGTTTACGCAAAAGACGCACTGGTCATCGACGCCAAGGGTAAATTTTTAATGCCTGGCTTGGCCGAAATGCACGCCCATGTTCCGCCCGTAGATGACATTGAGCCAATGAAAGAAGTATTGTTGCTCTTTGCTGCCAACGGTGTCACAACCATCAGAGGAATGTTGGGGCATCCACTGCATTTGGAGCTACGCAAAAAAATACAAACAGGCGAAATCTTAGGCCCACGACTATACACTTCAGGGCCTTCGTTCAGCGGTGCCAGTGTCAAAACGCCAGAAGAAGGCATTGAGCGCGTAAGAAGCCAAAAACGGGCAGGGTATGATTTTATGAAAATGCACCCTGGGCTCTCCAAAAGCAATTTTGAAGCAGTAATCAAAGCCGCCAATGAGGAGGGCATGACCTACGGCGGGCACGTTTCGTTTAATGTAGGACTTTGGCGCTCCATTGAGGCCAATTATGCTACCATTGACCACTTAGACGGTATTGTTCAAAGTTTAATCCCACGCTTGGATACCCTTAGTGAAGACGAAGTGGGACTTTTTGGAATGTTTGCTGGACATCGTGCTGATTTAAGCCAACTCAATAAAGCGCTACAAGCCATTCGTGAACACCATATTTGGATCGTTCCAACCCAAACCCTTGCCGAGCATTGGCAATCGCCCAAACGCTCGGTGGACGACATGCTTGCAGCACCTGAGATGAAATACATGAGTAAAGCGCAGTTAGCTAGTTGGGCTACGGCCAAACAAAACACCTTTAAAAGTCCTCAATACAAACCTGAGTCTGTATTAAAATACAACGAAATCCGTAAAAAAGTAATCTATGAATGTCAAAAACAAGGGGTAGGACTCTTGTTGGGCTCGGATGCGCCCCAGGTTTTTAGCGTCCCTGGGTTTTCGCTCAAGCACGAGCTAACTTACTTGGTTGAGGCAGGACTAACCCCTTACGAAGCCCTCAGAACGGGCACGTACAACGTTGGACAGTTTTTTAAGAACGACAACTTGGGTGTCATCAAAAAAGGAGCTGTGGCCGATTTGGTTTTGCTCAATGCGAATCCAATGAAAGATATAAGCGCTGTGGGCGAGGTAGAAGGGGTAATGCTCAATGGCAAATGGCTCTCCAAAGAGGAGATTCTGAGCACTTTGAAACAATTAGAAAAATAACCATTCAAACACCTATCAAAATACATTTTTAACACATGAAAAAACTGGTTGTATCTTGCGCTGTTGCGCTCGCCTGCACCATGAATAGTGCTTTTGCCCAAGTGCAAACGGGCGAAAACGTAGCCGTCACCAATACCGATGCGGGTAAAGTTCGGGGCTATGTCCACAATGGCATTTTTACGTATAAGGGAATACCGTATGCCGAAGCCAAACGTTTTGAAGCTCCTCAAAAACCAAAGCCTTGGAGCAATGTACGTAGCTCGATGAGCTACGGCCCCGTTGCACCGCTGATGGATCCCACTACTTCGGTGACGGACGAGCCAGAGTTTGTTTTTAACCACAGTTGGGGCTATACAAGTGAAGACTGTATGCGCATCAACGTTTGGTCTCCAGGCATCAACGACGGCAAAAAACGCCCTGTGTTGTTTTGGATTCACGGAGGGGGCTTTACGGCAGGCTCGTCACAAGAATTGCCTTCTTATGACGGCGAAAGCTTGGCTAAAAAAGGCGATGTAGTCATCGTTTCTATCAACCACCGCCTGAATATCTTGGGTTATTTGGATTTGTCGGCTTACGGTGATAAATACAAACAGTCGGCCAATTTGAGCGTATTAGACATGAAAGTGGCGCTGGAATGGGTAAAAACAAACATTGCAAACTTTGGCGGTGACCCAAACAACGTCACTATTTTTGGACAGTCGGGCGGGGGTGCTAAAGTAAACACCCTGATGGCGATGCCATCGGCTAAAGGGTTGTTCCACAAAGCCATCAACCAAAGTGGTTCTTTCCGTGCTGCCATGCTCGACAAAAAAACGACTCAAGCCATTGGTGCTGAGGTGTTAAAGGAACTCAACATTTCGGCCGACAAAGTGGATGATGTTCAAAAAGTACCTTTTCAAACCTTGAGCGATGCGGGCAAAAGAGCCTTAAAAACCATTGCCGATAAAATGAAAGCTGAAGGAAAACCTGTGATTGGATTTGGACTAAGCTGGGGGCCAAGCGTGGACGGTGAGGTTCTCCCCTATCAATTGTTCTCAAATGAAGCTTTTGAACTTTCTAAAAACATTCCTTTGCTGATTGGCACAACTAAAAATGAGTTTGCCGCATTCCGTGCCGCCCCCGCCAACAGCACTCCTGAGCAAGTATTGGAACTGGTCAAAAAATCGTATGGTGACAAAGCTGATGCGTACATCGCTGCCGCAAAAAAAGCATTCCCCGAAGACACCAAACCCTCGGCCGTTTTGGACATTGACGTGACATTTCGTCCTGGAGCTGTGATGCAAGCCAAGCAAAAGTCGTCGTTGGCAGGCGGTGCTCCTGTGTATATGTTTATGTTTACGTGGCAGTCGCCCGTAATGGATGGGAAATACAAGGCTGTTCACTGCATGGAAATTCCGTTTGTATTCAACAACATCGCACGCTGCGAAGAAATGACGGGAGGTTTCAAGGACGCTTATGTATTGGCCGATAAAATGAGCCAATCATGGATAAATTTTGCCAAAACGGGCGACCCAAATCACGCTGGTTTACCCAAATGGGAGCCTTACACTGCACAAAAAGGCGCTACTATGTTTTTTGATAATAAATGTTCGATTCGGAATCATCACGATGAAGACTTGCTGAAGATTGTTACGCCCCAGTAAACTTTTGTACATTTTTTTCACAACACTTGATTTTCTATTTTCATACTTACCATCGTTCAATTCGTTCATTCGCCGTCAGTGGGCCGTACAACTCACTGGCGGTATTCGCTTACAAACAAAAAGATACTCCACTCAATTTAACTTTATTTTTCACCCATGAAAAAATCAATCGTTTTACTTTTTGGCTTACTATTGAGCCATTTAGCTTTTTCACAAGAAGCCCTTTTTAACGCTGCCGACCTCAAGTCGCCCGAAATCAATGCGGATAAAACCGTTACGTTTCGCTTTTTTGCCCCAAAAGCCGACTCGGTTTTTGTAACAGGTGATTTCTTGCCTACCATGAAAATCAAATCACGTTTTGGTTTAGTGGATGTTCCAAAACCTGCATTGATGAAAAAAGATGAGAAAGGAGTCTGGACTTTTACTTCCGATGCCCTCTCTCCTGAATTGTATTCGTATTCATTTACAGTGGACGGTCTGCGTAGCATCGACCCCAACAACCCGTTTTTAAACCGTGACGTAGCAACTGTTACCAATATTTTTATTGTGGGAGGCCCACAGGCTGACCTTTACAAAGTAAACGACATCCCGCACGGTAGCGTAACCAGACGTTGGTACGACTCACCAGGCTTGGGCATCAACCGCCGACTCACCATTTACACCCCGCCAGGTTATGAAAGCAGCAAAGCCAATTACCCCGTGCTTTATTTATTGCACGGTGCAGGTGGCGACGAAGAAGCGTGGATAGCACTCGGACGCACGGCACAAATCATGGATAATCTTATTGCCCAAGGCAAAGCCAAACCAATGATTGTGGTGATGCCAAACGGAAACGCTTCGCAAGATGCTGCCCCAGGTGAAGGAAACGCAGGTTTTTACAAACCACAATTTATGGCTCCGCGTACCATGGAAGGTTCGTATGAAGGCGCGTTTATGGATATTGTAAAATTTGTAGAAAAAAACTACCGTGTAAATGCCAAAAAAGAAAGCAGAGCCATTGCGGGTCTGTCCATGGGCGGTTTCCATTCGATGCACATTTCTAGGTATTATCCAAATACATTTGACTACGTGGGCTTGTTTTCTGCCGCCATCATGCCACGCGAAGATGCTACGGCCAAGGTGTATAGCAACATTGATGAAACATTAAAAGTGCAAAAAGAAAACGGCACCAAACTTTATTGGATAGCCATTGGAAAAACCGATTTCCTTTATCAAGCTAATGTCGATTTCCGTAAAAAATTAGATGGTATGGGCATGAAATACGAGTATGTGGAATCGGAAGGTGGGCACATTTGGAGAAACTGGCGGGTATATTTAAGCCAATTTACTCCGAAATTATTTAATTAAGGGGAATGATAAATCAGGAAAAAACGGACGCGTTTTCCTTTTAAAAGTAAATCTCAAAACCCTCATTATTTATCAAACCCTTAGCACCAATGAATACACAAGTTTCCCGCCGAAATTTTATGGCAATGGCGTCTCTCACGGCAATGGGAGGGCTGTTTAACATCAATAAAGCATGGGCATTGGCCGACAAACCCAACTCTAAGTTTAAAGGAGTGCAAATTGGCGCCATTACTTATTCATTCCGTAGTATGCCGCATGATGTCGATAAATTGATTCAGTTTTGCATTGACTCCAACCTCAGTGCCATCGAATTGATGGGTGACTCGGTGGAAGAATATGCTGGAAAACCAAAATCACCGATTGACATGGCGCAGCTTTTCCGTAATGCGCGCCCAGGCCAACGCCCGCAGCTAACCGACGAGCAAAAAGCCCAAATGGCCGACTACAACAAACAAGTTGCGGAATGGCGCAGTACGGTTTCGATGGATAAATTCAAAGAAGTACGTAAGAAATTTGACAAAGCGGGCATCTCTATTTATGCTTTCAAACCCAACGCCTTTAGCCCAACAAATACTGATGGCGAGGTAGAATACGGTATGAAAGTGGCCAAAGTTTTAGGGGCAACTTCTGTAACATTGGAGCTTCCAACCGACCCTAAACAAACACAACGTTTGGGTGATTTGGGCGCAAAAAACAAGGTGTATGTAGGTTATCACAATCACACCCAAGCTACTGATACCCTGTGGGATAACGCATTGGCGCAATCACCTTATAATTCAATCAATTTTGACTGTGGGCACTACTTGGCGGCGGGTGGTAAAAACACCAAAGAAGCGCTGATGGCCTTCATCGAAAACAAGCACGACCGTATTTCGACCATGCACTTAAAAGACCGCACCACGCCCGAACACGGCGCAGGCAACTTGGTTTGGGGCACGGGCGACACACCTATTCGTGAGATTTTGTTGATGATTCGCGATCGCAAATACAAATTTCCCGTTTCGGTAGAGCTTGAGTACCAAATCCCCGAAGGTTCGGATGCCGTCAAAGAAGTAGCGAAATGCGTAGCTTTTGCTAAGAACATTTTGATGAGCTAAGGCATTTTTTGTCACGCCGGCCAACACAGAGGCTGTCTCAAAAGTCTAGTATCACCAAATTATCTTCGGCCTCTGTTCAACCTCACCCCCTAAATCCCCCTCTCCTTTCAGTAGAGGGGGACTTTTAGAGCCCTTCTCCAGAAAGGAGAAGGGTTGGGATGAGGTTAAACACAAAGAAAGTTTGGCAAAAAAACTTTTGAGACAGCCTCATTTTTTCCAACTAACCCGATGAAAAAACTTTTATTTTTACTCTTAATCTTAAACTCCCCCATTGGGAGCCAGGGGGCTTTTGCACAAGGCAAAGTCGTTAGCTTTGTACTCAACTCCAAAGCCCTCCAAAACACGGGTGGCGAAGACCCAAATCGCAAGGTTTCGGTATATTTCCCACCCAATTACGACGCTTCATCGCAGCGTTATCCCGTTATTTATTATTTGCACGGGTTTATGGGGAAACACAATATTTTTCCTCAGATGCAGGCCATCCTCGACGAAGGCATCAAACGCAATAAAATCAAGCCTTTTATTTTTGTACAGGCTGACCATTACACGCTTTACGAGGGCAGCTTCTATTCAAACTCTTCATTGACAGGAAATTGGGACGAATTTGAATCCAAAGAACTCGTCGAATACGTGGACAAAAACTTCCGCACCCTTGCCACTCGCGAGAGTCGAGGCATTGCGGGGCATTCTATGGGGGGCTACGGTGCGTTCAAAATTGGGATGTTGCACCCAGAGGTATTTAGCAGTATTTATGCGTTGAGTCCAGGGTTGTTGGCAATGGTCAAAGAATTTGGCCCCAATAGTCCGTCTTTTAAAGAGGTTCAAAATGTAAAAACGCAAGAAGATTTAAAGAAAACCTATTATCCAAAAGTATTGGTGGCCGTAGCGCGTGCGTGGTCGCCCAACCCAAATAAACCTCCGTTTTATTGCGACTTTCCGTTTAGCTATGAAGGCGACAAAATGATTGTAAATCAAGCAATTTTGGACAAATGGGAGGCCAATATGCCCGTTTATATGGTCAATAAATATGCCGATAATTTACGAAAAATGACCGCTATCAAGTTGGACTGGGGGCGAAATGATTCTCCCCGTTTTCCCGTCCAAATCGGGATGTTGAGCCAGCGTTTAGAGAATTTGGGTATCAATCACTTTTCTGAAGAATATATTGGCGACCACGGCAATAAAATCTGGACGACAGACGGGCGCGTGTTAAACGATTTACTGCCCTTTTTTAATGATTATTTGAAATTTTGATTAACCAATATTTATGAAAAAAATCACCGTTTCTATCACTGCCGTAGCCATAATTGCTATTGGTATGTTTTCGTTCAAGCAGGCTACCAAGAAAACCCAAGCGGGTCGTCGTCCCAACATCGTCTTTATCATGTCAGACGACCATGCCTATCAGGCAATTTCGGCCTATAGTAACCGTTTAACCCAAACTCCTAACATCGACCGTATTGCCAAAGAAGGGATGCTTTTTAGCAACGCTTGCGTCACCAACTCCATTTGTGCACCATCGAGGGCAGTGATTTTGACGGGCAAACACAGCCACTTAAACGGAAAAATTGACAATAATTTTCCGTTTGACACCACCAATATCACCTTTCCTCAGCTACTACAAGCGAATGGCTACGAGACCGCGATGTTTGGGAAATTGCACTTTGGAAACAGCCCCAAAGGATTTGATGAATTTAAAATTTTACCCGACCAAGGGGACTATTACAACCCCGACTTTATCACAAAAAAAGAGGGTAAAAAGAAAATCATGGGCTATGTCACTGACATTATCACGGACATGACTCTCAACTGGTTAGGAAAAGAAAGAGATAAAGAAAAACCATTTTTCTTGGCCTATTTGCACAAAGCCCCTCACCGTGAATGGCTGCCTGCGGAACGTCACTTCAAGGAGTTTATCAACAAAAAATTCCCAGAACCCGCTACGCTTTTTGACAATTACGAAGGGCGCGGAAGTGCCTCTAAGCAAGCCGAAATGAACCTACTTACGCACATGAACTGGGCAGGTGATTCCAAAATCAAGCCCGAAAATATGGATAAATTGGGCATCAAGGAATCGCACCCCTACGATAAACGCAATTATGACTACACCGTTGGCCGAATGAATGCTGAACAACGCAAGGTGTGGGATGCCACTTACGACAAAATGAACGAAGAGTTTATAAAGAATTATCCCAAAATGAACGATACCGATAAAATGAAATGGCGGTACCAGCGCTACATGCAGGATTATTTGGGCTGTATTGCATCGGTTGACGAAGGCGTTGGAAAAGTGCTTGATTTTCTAAAACAAAATGGGTTAGAGGAAAATACTATCGTCATTTATACCTCCGACCAAGGGTTTTATTTGGGTGAGCACGGCTGGTTTGATAAGCGTTTTATTTTTGATGAATCGTTCAAAACGCCTTTGTTGATCAAGTGGCCTGGAGTAATTAAAGCGGGGTCAAAAAACTCGCAAATGGTTCAAAATCTTGACTATGCGCAAACGTTTTTGGAGGCTGCGGGCGTAAAACCTCCTGCCGATATGCAAGGAGAAAGTTTGATTCCGATTTTTAAGGGACAGGGAAAAAATTTCAGGGATGCGGCTTATTACCATTATTACGAATATCCAGGGATTCACATGGTAAAACGCCACTACGGAATTGTAACCGAAAAATACAAATTAGTGCATTTCTATCATGATGTTGATGAATGGGAATTGTATGACCGCACTAACGACAAAAACGAACTCAAGAACGTCTATAACGACCCTAAATACGCCAAAATAAAGGTAGAAATGCACAAAAAATTGGCTGCACTCCGCGTCAAATACAAGGACTCGGAGGCACTGGATAAGATGTACATTGAAAAATATAAACAGTTGAAGAGAGGTTGATTTTAAGTACGAATTAGCAATTAAGAATTAGACTGGACATTTAATGCTCAAACCCCACGCCTTTAGCCCCAGCCTAAAGGCGTGGGGTTTGGGGAGACTCAATTCACAATAAAGTAGTATCTTGTTTTGCGCATTTACTTAATTAAAAACTCCTAATTATCAATGCTTTCCCTCCTCGGCTTTGCTACAATTCTTATTTTTTTGGTGCTAATTATGACCAAGAAGCTCTCGGTGATGACGGCCTTGGTGATTACGCCCGTTGTTTTTGGACTCTTGGCTGGTTTTAGTCCCAAAGAACTCGGCGATTTTGCCTTGGCAGGTATCAAACAAGTAGCACCGACGGGGGTTTTATTGATGTTTGCGGTGTTATACTTTGCCACCATGCTCGACGCAGGGCTTTTTGACCCCGTCATTGCGGCAATCATCAAATCGGTGAAAGGCGACCCGCTCAAAGTAATCTTGGGTACGGCGATTCTGACCATGATTGTCCACCTCGACGGCGACGGTACGGCTACGTTTATGATTGTGTTATCGGCGTTTTTACCCATTTACAAACAGCTGAAAATCAACCGAAAAATCTTGGCGAGTATCGTAGCACTGAGTGTCGGGCCCTTGCATTTGGTTCCGTGGTCGGGGACATCAGCGCGGGCGATTTCTACGTTAAAGAGTGATGCGGTTCACATCTTCAACCCCAACATTCCAGCCATTATAGCGGGTATTGTTTGGGTACTTTTTGTGGCTTACTTTTTTGGTCAAAAAGAAAGAAAACGATTGGGTATCATTGAGTTTGAATACAATCATAAAGACAATTTAAACACAGAACAGCATCAACTTCGCCGACCCAACCTCCTCATTGTCAACGCCATTTTGACCATCACGCTCATTATTGCGTTGACCAAAGGATGGCTTCCCGCTCCCGTTTTATTTGTGATTGCGAGCATGATTGCGCTGCTCGTCAATTACCCCAAACTCGCAGACCAACAAAAGGTCATCAAAAGCCACGGTACCAATATTTTTTTGGTTTCGAGCATGATTTTTGCCGCTGGCATCTTTTCGGGAATCCTCACAGGAGCGAAAATGATTGACGCTATGGCCAATTCATTGGTGGCGCTCATTCCGCAGCAGCACGCCAGTTGGCTGCCTACCCTAACCGCGCTCACGAGCCTGCCTGCTAGTATTCTGTTTACACCCGATGCTTACTATTTTGGAGTTGTTCCTATTTTGAGCCAAACCGCTACCCAATTTGGCATTGACCCACTCGAAATTGGTCGAGCGGCCTTGCTGGGTCAAATGACCGTCGGCTTTCCCATCAGTCCACTCACGGCTTCGACTTTTTTGCTGGTGGGGCTCACTGAGGTGGATTTAGGTGAACACCAACGGCACACGTTTTTCTGGGCGTGGGGCACTACGATTGTGATGACGATTATGGCGCTTTTGACGGGTTCAATTCATTGGTAATCATGGAAAAATTTCAACATAAATACCGTATTGCGTCGGCACCGTTTCATCTATCATTGGTTCCTATAAATCCGCCGTTACAAAACACTGTAATCGGCTACAATTGACCGATAATGATGGGGTTGTATTTGGCTGGCAATCCAGATTTCATGATCATATTATCCGCAATGACGCCGAATACCAGCGAATCAATGATTATATTGAAAACAATCCTAAAAATTGGGACAATGACAAATTTCACACACAATGAATCACCAAATAAATGATAATATTGCCCCCATTGGGGGTTTGGGGGCTATCAGAATCGGCTGTGGGGCAGGGTTTTCGGGCGACAGATTAGAACCCGCCCTCGTATTGGCCGAACAGGGGAATTTAGATTATTTGGTGTTGGAATGTTTGGCCGAACGTACCATTGCTCTTGCCCAAAAACGAAAACTAGCCGACCCTACCAAAGGCTATGACCCATTTTTGGAACGCCGCATCGAGGGACTGTTGCCCATTTTAGTCAAAAACAACGTTCGACTCATTACCAATATGGGGGCGGCAAACCCCGTAGCTGGCGCTGAAAAAATCGTTGAAATAGCCAGTAAACAAGGCATTGCAGTCAAAGTAGCCGCCGTTATCGGAGACGAATTGAGCGATAAGTTAGTAGAAATGAGTAATGCAATTTCTAAATTCAATAATGAGGATTTTGCCATCACGCTCATCTCTAATCACTCCTCACTCAGCACTTCTCCTCTCATTTCTGCCAATGCGTACATGGGCGTAGAAGGAATTTTGGAAGCATTACAGTCTGATGCACAAATCATTATCACGGGGCGAGTAGCCGACCCTTCGTTGTTTTTAGCCCCGATGATTCATGAATTTGGCTGGGCAACCGACGACTACAATTTGTTAGGGCAAGGAACCATCGTGGGACATTTGTTAGAATGTGCGGGGCAAATAACAGGCGGATATTTTGCTGACCCAATCACCAAACCAGTAACCAACATGGACACCTTGGGTCATCCCTTTGCCGATGTTTTTGCGGACGGCACGGCCATCATTAGCAAAGTAGCAGGTACGGGTGGCGTTGTCAATTTGGCAACGGTCAAAGAGCAATTATTGTACGAAGTCGTCAACCCTTATGCCTACCTTACGCCCGATGTATCGGCTAATTTTACGACGGTACAATTAGAAGAAATTGCTGAGAATCAAGTCAAAGTATGGGGTGGCACTGGCCAAGCAAAACCGTCAACGCTCAAAGTAAGCGTGGGTTATCAAGCTGGTTTTTTGGGGGAAGGCGAAATCTCATACGCGGGGGCAAGTGCCCTCGCAAGGGCACAATTGGCAGGCGAGACCCTCGAAAAAAGACTAAAAGCTGATTTTCCCGATTTGGGAACTGACTACGTCGGTGTTTCGGCCATTCATCGGACTGATTTTAACCATCAAATCGAGCCTTATGAAGTGCGATTACGCCTAGCTGCCAACGCCGAAACCGCTCAAAAAGCCGCTATCATCGGCGAAGAAGTAGAAGCCCTTTACACCAATGGCCCAGCAGGCGGCGGTGGTGCCAGAAAGTACGTCACCGAACTCGTCGGCATTGTTTCGGTTTTGGTGGATAGAAAGCAAGTGAGTCCAGAGGTGAAAATATTCAGCCCCCCAACTGAAACATCGAACCGCCCCAAAGAAGGAATTAAGGATAGAATACAAATAGATTATAGATCCCTTATTGATTCTTCACTTACTCAAAAAACATCTGAACAGGTTATTGCTACAAAAGTTCCCCCGTTGGGGGTTAGGTGGCTGTACCAAATCGCCCACAGCCGTGCAGGCGACAAAGGCAATATCTCTACCCTTTCGTTGATTCCATACGATGTGAAAGATTATGAACTTTTGTGTCAAAAAGTAACGGTAGGAAGGGTAAAAGAACACTTAAAAGACATCGTTTCGGGTGAAATTGTGCGGTACGAACTGCCCACTATTTCGTCGCTACTGTTTGTGTGTCAAGACGCCTTATTAACAGGCGTAACTACGTCATTGGCTTTAGACACCCACGGAAAAGCATTGAGTTATGCGTTGTTAGAAATGGAGATTTAATGCTGTTTATTTCATTCTGAACAACACCACAAAAGCCGAAAGAGCCGTCAAAACCCCAATGCTTACAATCGAGATGGATAGTCCAAAAAAATCAGCAATAATACCCGTCATTAAAGCCCCAACGGCATACCCCATATCGCGCCAAAATCGGAACGTCCCTAAACTTTCGGCGCGCTGAACGGGAGGCGTGTAGTCAGCAATGGCACTCAAAAAAGTGGGATAAACCAAGGCTGTTCCAAACCCTAAAGCTGCCCCAATCAGCGCGAAATGCGTAAAAGTATTTGCCCCAATGAGTCCAATAATCCCCAGAGCCTGCAATAACATTCCCCAAAACAACAACCCTTTTTTGGAATAAATATCAGACAATCGGCCTGTCACCAATTGACTAAGCCCCCAAACCGACGGATAAATCGCCGTCAAAATACCAATTTGTGCAGAAGTAAATTGCTTGGACAAAAGCAACAATGGCAAAAGCCCCCAAATCATACCATCATTTAGGTTATTAACAAGCCCCGCTTGCGTCACTGCACTCAGCGAATTATGCCGAAGCGTCGTATCCCAAAATGGACTTACCAAAAGGGGGATAACACTTGCTTTGTTCTCAACAGAAACATGTTGGCGGGTATCTTTAACAAAAAATACGCTTAACAACAGCCCTACGATGGCGAATCCTATTCCCAAATAAAACGGGTATGGCCTCACTCCGTAATGACTAGCGATGTAGCCTGTCAAAAAAGCCACAACGCCCACCGATACGTACCCCGCAAATTCGTTGATACCCACCGCCAGCCCGCGATTTTTGTCGCCTACCAAGTCGATTTTCATAATCACAGCCGTGCTCCACGTCAAGCCCTGATTGATGCCTAACAACACATTGGCCGTCACAATCCACGACCAATTAGGAGCATAAATCAATAGAAAAGGAACTGGCAAGGCAAAAAGCCAGCCAACAATCAAGAGCTTTTTTCGCCCCAATAAATTCGCCAGTTTACCCGTAAAGTAGTTGACAATAGCTTTGGTAATGCCAAAGGTGATAATAAACGATAGAATCGCTGTTTTTGACGCAATCCCAAATGCTTGCTCGGCCAATTGTGGCAAAATAGACCGCTCCAAGCCAATCATTCCACCCACAAACGCATTGATAATCACCAGCAACGCAAACTGTTTCCAGTTTTCTTTTAACCCAAGTTGTACCATACTTTTTCGCAAGTTTTCTTTTGCAAAAGTCTAGGTACTACTTTAGGATTCCTTTTACATTTGTTAAATAATCACCTTGAAACGGCTCGGATTCGACTTAAACTCACTTGCGTAATGCCCAAATAAGAAGCAATGTATTTAAGAGGTATTCGGCGCAAAACATCGGCATTTTCGTTCAGCAAAGCTTTATACCGCTCCTCTGCCGTATGAAACTGCAAGCTTTCGAGGCGTTGAACGGTTTCAACGTAGCCTTTTTCAAAAATTTTTCGGAACAGGCGTTCAATCAGTGGGAAGGTATCATACAAACGAAATAACCCTGGAGCATGGATGGCAACAATTTCGGACTCTTCGAGTACTTGAATAGCTTTTTGGGAAGGAATTCCTAAAAACAAACTTTCTACTCTTACAATAACATTCCCCTCAAACGAAAAAGATTCGGTTATATCAACTCCATCTTTGTAGTAGTAAATGCGGGCTACTCCCTTTTTAATAAAGTAGATGTTACGACATGTATGCCCTATGGGCTGCAACTCTTCGTTTTTTTTAAGTTTCAATTCAGAACAAAGTGGTGCGAGTGCTTTCTTTTCGGTTGAACTTAGTTCTTGAAATGACGCAAAAAAAGCGAATAGTTCATTCATAGTTTGTTAAAATTTGTATGAAAACGACCCAAATTCCACTCCTTAAACCCGCCGAATTCGATGACTATGTGTTTGATACCTTGGTATGGAAGAACACGCAGCGACCATTTTTTAATCAGTTCCACGTCATTCGGTTAGAAGATTACAAAAAGCACCTCATCATTCCTCAAGCTCCTCATCGACGCTCGGTTACGTTTTTTGTTTTCTTAACCAAAGGTAGCATTACCCGCCGAAAAGCACTTACTAAATACGAGATTAAGGCAGGTTCGTTCTTTTTCTTACCCGCTTTTCAAATCACAACTTTGGATGAAATCAGCGACGATGCCGAAGGTTTTTATTGTCATTTTAGCAGCGACATTTTTAGCATATCACCCTGGAAATCAGAAACATTACAAACCTTCCCTTTCCTTCAATTAGCGGGGTCTCCAGTAGTTAAACTTAGCCAAGAGCGTCACCTAGCTATCTTGCAAATCTTTGAACGACTCCTGCAAATTAACCAAGTGATTTCCGAGGAACAATTTTGTTTGATTGCCTCCTATCTATTCACCTTATTTACGGAGGTAAACCAATTTGTTCGCCCCCTAGAAAAACCCATTGGCAACGCTGCCGTTCGGATGACGGAACGTTTCAAAGCAGCACTTTCTCAGCACATTTACGAAAAACATACCGTATCCGAATACGCCGAGTTGTTGTCTGTCTCCCCCAATCACCTCCACAAATGTGTGAAAGCTGTCACGGGAAAAAGTGCCCACGATTTGCTGGATGAAATGCGCGTGTTGGAAGCCAAAGTTTTACTAAAACAGAGTAACCTTTCTATTGCCGATATTGCCTTTAAAATTGGGAAACTCGACCCCAGCGACTTTAGTCGGTTTTTCAAGGCAGAAACAGGAAAAACCCCAAAAGAATACCGACAGACTCAATATTTGTAGTGAGCTTTTTTACTAGCATTTTGTTCCAAAAGCCACACTTCCACGCCCTTTAGTCGCTTGGCTACTTTTTTACCTTTTTCTATTCCCAGCACACTAAAAGCAGTAGCCAATGCGTCGGCATCTGTGCCAGTTGGGGAGATTACGGTTGTGCGTGTATGCGTGGTTAAACCTACGCCCGTATAGGGACTCACAATGTGCGAGTACCGAACACCTTTGTAATCAAAATGCCGATACGTACTCCCTGATGTGGCTACCCCACAATTTTTCAGGGTCAGGATGTGCGTGGCGGTGGTATCTCCTCCTCCCGAACTCACCTCAATCCGCCAGCCCTCCTTCTCTGGAGGGGCATCACCAATGGTCAAATCTCCACCTGCGTCCAAAAAGGCGCGGTCGATTCCAAACGATTTAAGCACCTTCAAGACGTCATCGGCCGCGTATCCTTTTCCAATCGCCCCAAAATCTATCCGCATTTTTTTACGTTTTAAAACGACCGAACGGTCTTCGGCTCGAAGCCGAACAAACCGATAGCCAACTGCATCTCTTGCTTCTTTAAGTTGGGACTTATCGGGAAAATAGTTGCGCCGAATCGCCCTTCGCCAAAGCTGAACGATTGGCCCCACCGTAACGTCAAATGCGCCATTGGTTTTGGCACTCAGGTACTTTGATTTCTCCAAAATATCAAACAAAATAGCACTGGCATAAAAACGTTGCCCCGTTCCTGCGGTTTCAGAAAGACGGTTTACTTCGCTGCCATCTAGGTAATCACTTAATAGGTTATTGAGCAATTGAATCCTCGCAAAGGCACTGTCGGAGGCTACTTTTGCAAGCGAATCGCTTGGAGCATAAAAAACCAGATTAAACTCCGACCCCATGGCATTTCGGGCGTAAGCGTATCGACGAAGGTGAGCTGTTTGTTGCGAATTGGCATCAAAAGCAACCAATCCTAAAATAATCCATAACGAGAAGCCAAATAAGGAAACGATGCGAATCACGAAAAAATCAATTTATTATTTTAAAATATTGAAAAACTTCCAAAGATTGAACCTTTTTGCACGGTTTTTGGTATCTCAAGTATAAAAATTATTCCAATGAAAACGGCTACCCTTTTAGTATGTTGTTGCTGTATCTTTCGTTAAGCGATGGAGAGGGAATATTTTGACCAAAGCGAATCAACCATAAAGCCGCCCTTTCCACCACGGAAGGGCCTTTTTTTTATCACTCAATTCAATGCCATGACCTCAACCCAGCAAACGTTGTCAAGTGCCTTTTTTGATCGTCTCTCCGAGCAAAACACCCGCTATCAGTATCGTTTGCCCTCCCGCAACGAAGTTGGGAAGTTTGTCGAAGAAATGATGCGGTTTTTATTTCCAATCACCCAAGATTGTTCGCGCTCTGCCACCAATTTGCCTGATGCCTACGCCAAGCTTCAGCAACGCCTTTTGTGTTTGTTAGAACCGCTAAACGGCAACCTTGAAACGAATCATGCAGCGGTAACGGAGCAGTTTATGGAGCAGCTTCCTGACATTTACGAAAATCTCCTGCTGGATGCACAGGCTATATCTGACAACGACCCCGCCTCCATCGGCATTGAGGAGGTGATTGCGGTTTATCCAGGTTTTTATGCCATTGCAGTTTATCGTTTAGCGCACGCGATGGTTGACTTGGACGTCCCACTTCTACCACGGATGTTGACCGAATACGCCCATGGTTTGACGGGCATTGACATCCACCCCAAAGCATCCATTGGAAAATCTTTTTTTATCGACCACGGCACGGGAGTAGTCATTGGCGAAACAACCGAAATTGGGAACAACGTAAAAGTATATCAGGGGGTAACGCTGGGTGCTTTGAGTGTATCAAAATCATTGGCAGAAACCAAGCGACACCCAACCATTGAAGATAATGTGGTCATTTATGCCAATGCCACTATTTTAGGCGGAAAAACCGTGATAGGGAATGATTCCATCATTGGCGGAAACGCCTGGGTAACGGCGAGTGTGCAACCATATTCGCAGGTTTATCACCAAAGCGAAGTAAAAATTCGTCAAACGGTATTTTAGGTGCTATAAAACGACAAAGGGAACATGGCAAAAAAGTCATGTTCCCTTTGAAAATCTTTCCTATTTGTACTACACCTGCACCGAATCATAGACAATGACCTTTTCCCAAAGGTGCGAGTAATCTTCTACAAACTTGAGGTGAATGGGGTGTTTTTGGTAAACTTCTTCCTCTTCCAAATTGTCAAAAAAGCACAACCAAGACACGGCATAGCTGCGCTCAATCACGCTACGGTTGGTCGTAGCGGGTAAGCCGATGTTGTGCATTCTGATGGTTGGTACTTTTGCCAAGGCCGTCAATCCTTCAATCAACTTGGCGCGGTCGGCTTCGCTTGCGGGGTTTTTCAACCAAAAATACACGTGGTGAACAAACACTTTTTTGTCTTTGGCCGCTTCAGCCGACAGTCCCACGACAGAAGCCGTAGAGGCCGCTACCGCTTTTTTTAACATCGAACGTCTTTTTAACAACTTCATCTTGGTCTTTTTTTATGAATCATTGCTCTATTTTAACTGATTTGGGAGCACCAATTCTGTACATTTTCATTATAGGTTAATGCGAGAAAAAGTTCTTCTGTGCATTATTTTGCAAAATTATGAAGGTTAAAAGCTATTCTTTCTGTAAAAATCCATCTTATTTTGGTAAAATTACACTTGCCCCAATGAGAAGATACGTTTTACATAACCCCTTCAATATTTATCATTTTGAAGCCAGTGATTGGGAACACCCCGTTCACAAACATACCTACTATGAAATCATTTTCATTTTGCGAGGGAAGGGCATTCACAACATCAATGGAAATACATATACCTACACCAAAGGTGATGTGTATTTGCTAGGCCCAGAAGATTTTCATGATTTTGACATTGAGGAAACGACGGAGTTTTGTTTTATTCGCTTCAATGAGTCTTACAGTAAAACAACCTCAAGTTTAGCCGATAAACAGTGGCAACACGTCCTCGAATTGTTGTTGTTTACTTCGTCCCAAAGCCGAGGGACGATTGTCCACGATAAGTTCGAAAAACAGAAACTTCACCAGCTACTTTCGGTGCTGGAAAGCGAATATGATAACCCGCCTTCGGCGCATTTCGAGCTGATTCGCGACAGTCTGATGCGTAGTATCATGACGATTCTTGCCCGAAACCTATCTCCACAACCCCATTTCAAGCCCGAATTACAAGACTCGATTGAGGCCATGTTGCGGTTTATCAAACAAAACATTTACCAACCCAATAAGCTTACGATTGACCACATTGCGGAGCAATTTCACTTAGCTCCTGCTTATGTGAGTATTTTTTTCAAAAAACACACGGGCGAATCGCTGAAACAATACATCATCAAACACCGCATTAAACTTGTTGAGACTAGGCTTCTTTATAGTCAGATGACTCTGACCGAAATTGCCGATGAATTTGGCTTTACCGACGAAAGTCATTTTTGTAAGCAGTTTCGGCAATATACGGGAGTAAACCCCTCAACTTTTCGGAAAAATGGGCAAACTTTTCAGTAATGCCGCTAACACCACTCTTTTCAAAGGGCTCCGTTTTTTACCCTAATTAATTTCCCGTTTACTTCATCCGTAAGTAAATACAATTTCCCCGCAGGGCTTTGCGTCACTTTTCTAATCCGTAAACGCTCATTCGTGAATAGTTCTTCGGCACTTTTGATTATTTCTCCCTCAACCGCAAGCCTCCATACACTACCTTTTGATAATCCACCTATCAGCAAATGTTGGTTCCAAGCGGCAAATTCGCTTCCCGAATAAAAATGTATGCCCGTAGGAGCGACCGTTTGTGCCCACGACCAAGCGGGTTCGGTGTAATCGTTGCCCTCAATAGGCTTCCGTTCAAATTCCGCAAAACGGTACTTACCTGTTGTTTTCATAGGCCAACCATAATTCGCGCCTGCTTTTAGCACGTTGAGTTCGTCGCCTTGGTGCGTTCCGTGCTCACTAAACCACAGCTGGTTCGTTTTAGCGTTGAGGGTGATTCCTTGCGCGGCTCTGATACCCATGGCATACAGGCCAGGAATTGCCTTTTCACCAAAGATAGGATTATCGCTGGGAATCGTCCCATCGGAATTGATGCGGTAAATTTTTCCTCGTTTATCTTCTTTGTTTTGGGCAATGGGCAATGCAGGCTCATCTTTCTCTGTAAACAACCGCTCGCCAATGGTAAAATACAATTTGCCGTCACTTCCAAACGCCATCCCTCCCCCATAATGTACTCGCTCATACGTGAATGGGGTAGCGACAAAAAGGACTTTTATTTGCTGCAAAACCCCATTTTCAAGTATTGCTCTCACTATCTTGGTGGTTCTTCCTTGAGGGGCTTTGGCGGCATACGACAAATAGACGTATTTATTTTTCTTGAAATCTGGGTCCAGCAGCACTTCAAATTTACCAGTGTTGTCTCCAAACGTACCAAGGCTGTCCTCTACGTCGGTGGGGAAACCTTGAACCTTTTTCTTTTCTTTAGTCACTACATTCAATTGAAGTAAATCGCCCTCTTTTTCTGAAATAAGTACCTCCTCTTCAGAAATAAAGGCCATACTCCACGGGCGTTTTAGTCCCTCGACGATAATTTCTTTCTGAAGCTGAATGGCATTTACATCCACGACTTTGTGCGATTTTCGGGTCGAGACTTTGTCCGCAATTACCCAACCTTCATTGGTTTTCATGAGGTTGAAATAATCAGTAAACAAGTCTTTCTCCGTACTGATTTCCACTTTTGCACTTCCCATGTTGTCAGTAACATCAATCGTTACGATGCGTGTAGTCAAGTTTTTGGGTCTTGGATGCGGCCGAAAAAAACTTAGGTACTGACTTCGCGAATAATCGACAAATATGCCTTCGCGGTAGTTTTTCAAATGACACGACGCGTGCATAGCTTTCCCTACTTTTGTCGTATCGCCAGTAGCCCACCCGTCAAAATACAATTGAATGATGGTTTCAATCAGTTGCCTTTCGGTGGGGGCACTTTGGGCAATTGCCGCAAAAAAATGGGTTAATAAAAACACAAGCAACAATCCTTTTTTCATCTTAAAGTTCTTTTGAAGTTGATCAAAACGAAAACGCTTCGTTTTGCGGTTCAAAAATCATAGGAACTTTAATGCCAGAGGTTCGGGATGTTAAATTCCGTAGTACGGTTTTATAAATCTGGAGCAGTTTGTTTTTGATACGCGCTGGGTGTCAAACCTTTAATCTTTTTGAAGGTGGCAAAAAAAGTAGATTTGGAATTGAACCCCACTTCATCTCCGATGGCATCTATGGTCAAGTGAAGGTTGGAGGATAAGTATTTACAGGCTTCCTCAATCCGATATTCATTGACAAACAGTGAAAAATTTTTCTCCACATGGTCGTTCAAAAGTTGCGACAGTTGATGCCCTGAAATCCCGATTTCTTTGGCTAGGTCATTTAATTTCAAGTTAGGGTCTTTAAAAAGTTTTTTCTCTTCCATCACCCGTTGTAGCTTGCCAATGATCAATTCGGCTTCCTGCTCATCCAGTTTTTTATCAACGTACTTTTGGGTTGTAAAAGAAGACAAATCGTTGGTTTTCTTGCGATAAAGCAGAATAAATACGACCAAATAAATGATAATGGAGAAATAAAGTGCCCCAAAGATGTAACTTCCTTTGATGATATTGAAGATAGCCCATACGTACGAGGTAAACAGTAAAAATACGCCTCCCACAATTGTTAAAACCCATTTTTCAAAAGCTTTAAGACTTTCTTTTCGGAGTATTTTTTTCAGAAGAGGCCCAATTACCCAACCCGAAAAAAAGATATAGACGCCCCACTGCAAATAGATAAGGGGTATGATGTAATGGCGCCACCACGCTGGCACTATTTCATAGGGATACAACACGCCAACCGTCAGTATGGTCAACAGCCAAAACGCCAACTGACCCACCCACGATTTGGGCATACTACGAATTTGTTGCATTTCGGACTTAACAAAAAAATACAAGAAAGGGCCGATAAAAAAGCAAGCAGTAAGCCCAATTTGCAGGTATATTTTGGGCAAACTGTAATCAAAGAAATAAACGACTGACTTACCAATTCGGATACTCAACACCAACAATAAAGCCCCTAGTAGGTAGTTAGAAAGGTATTTTTTGGCCGTAAAGAAGAAAAAATATAGGCTTAGAATGAGCCCATTAAACGCCCCCAATGCGCTAAAAAAGAACAATACTTTATCTCCAAGGCTCATTTTTTGAGCTATTTATCTATGGTAATTGTTTGTTTCATTTTCTTGGTAAACCAAACTAACGCACCAGTAATTTTAGTGATTTTTTCGACGAAAAAATCACTTTACATGGCACGACTGGTCGTAAACTTAAATAAAACGACAAATCCCCTTCGTTAGTTTCCAACACCTCCTCCTCTACCAAATATTCGATCAATGACTCACTCATCCAAACCCACGTATTTTACTTCACTCGCTCCCTTTCTTCGTCTTTCAAATCATATTTTATGCTTTGGGTATCGTAATAATGTATCAAATATTTAAATTTTGAAATCAATTAAGATGCTCCCTAAATTCAAGTGGAGTCATACCCGTTTTATTTTTAAAAAGTTTATTGAAAGACTGTGGATATTCAAATCCCAGTTCAAAGGCGATTTCTGCGGCGTTGAGCTCAGAGTTGGAAAGTTTTTGTTTGGCAACTTCAATCAATTTGGCATGGATATGCTGTTGTGTATTGAGACCAGTAAGATTTCGTAGCAAGTCGCTCAAATAACCAGCAGATACGTTCAACTGATCCGAAAAATATTTGACTGACGGTATTCCCTTTTCAAATGCCACACCAGAGCTAAAATAGCCATTCAACATATCTTCAAACCTTTCTATCACAGGTCTATTAATGACTTTTCGTGTGATAAACTGTCGCTTGTAATAGCGATTACTGTAATTTAAGAGCACCTCAATATAAGAAATTATCAGTTTTTGGCTGGTATCGTCTATAGCCGTCTGTAATTCTTCCTCTATATCGTCAAAAATATGATAAATTTTATCTCGCTCTTTTTCTGAAAGGTGAAGGGCTTCATTAATATTATAACCGAAAAAGCCATACTTATTTATTGATTTATACAAAGTGTGGCCCGCAAAATAGTCGGGGTGGATAAATAAACTTCGTCCTTTGCATTCATCTTCCTCAATGACTGACAATGCCTGGTTTGGAGCAACAAATATCAACCCACCCTCGTCAAAGTCATAATATCCCTGCCCATACTTTAATTTACCATTCAAATTACTTTTATACGAAATCATATAAAAATCGTGAACCAAGTACCGCACCACAGAACTTGACAAAATCTCATTGTGATTAACCAACACAATCAGCGGATGCACTGGCTTAGACACCCCCAATTCTTTGCACAAGTCAGAAATTGTTTTGTAATAGTGCAATTCTTTTTTAGAAACTGATTTGTCAATCATAAGCCTCTTATTAAATTAGTAAATAGGTTAAACGCTTCAAAATATATCGCCACTCTTTATTGCTTCAGAGGAGCTACATTTTAGTAGCAAGCACGAATCTTTGTTTTTTTATCAAAGTAGGCTTGCTACTAAACAAAATTAATGCACTAATCTTGTTTTTACTCCCTTTCTAAAAGCTTCAGCCCCAACCTTCAACCTCTGCTCATAGGTATCCAAAGCATCATTCCCTGCAAGATACCGAAGCTGATCATTACCATCGGTCACAGCTTCATAAACTACCTCGGCTATAGATTCTGGACTTGAGAACTGTAATGGACTATCAACATTGTTGAAGCCTGACATAAATTTATTAAAGGATTCGGCATACGCTTCATGTTGCCCCATATCTATCGATCTTGTCATAAAATCCGTAGCAATTCCACCAGGGGAAATGGTTTTAATCTGAATGTTTTGTGTAGCCAGTTCATACGACATACTTTCGCTCCAGCCTTCAATTGCCCATTTTGTAGCGTGATAAATTGAACTGAATGGGAAAGTAACCAATCCACCAATTGAAGTAGTGTTGATAATTAATCCTGCATTTCTTTCTCGTAAATGAGGGAGAAATGCTTGAGTTACGCGGATTACCCCCAATACATTGGTGTTAAATTGCCTTGTGATCTGCTCATCTGCATATCCTTCAAGCGGCCCGGCTAATCCATATCCTGCATTATTGAACACCACATCTACTGAACTGATACGCATGGCTGCATCTACAGCCTTCTCAATAGATTCTCTCTCAGTCACATCCAGTTGCAAAAGATGAATATTCGGAATTGATACAAGTTCTGTTTCGTTTTCAGGATGACGCATAGATGCAATAACATTCCATCCTTTTTCTGCAAATAATTTTACTGTAGCTTTGCCCAGTCCGGAAGAAGCTCCGGTTATAAATATGGTTTTCATTGCTTCTGAAGTTTTTTATTAGGTGCTTATTTTTGAGAGAAAAGACCATCTGTAAATTCCTGATACGCTTCCTCAGAAGTATTACGGCGTGCATTCAAGATAAGCTGTATATCTTCAGTTGGTGAATAACGCAGACGATCACTTGCATCTGTTGCAGCCTCATAAATAGCTGTTACTACTTTTTCAACTGCATCAGCATCGGAGGTTTCTGCCATAGCACCAAACATTTTTCCCGTTTGTTCCAAAAATGGCAGATAATCATTAATCAACTGCAAGCCCGTACTTTCTCCACCAACACGCCTTAAAAAACCTGTTTTCGGAGCACCGCCCGGCTCGATTACCTTTACTTTGATGCCCAACGAAGCCAATTCATAGCGAAGCCCTTCCGACCAACCTTCCAATGCAAACTTGGACGAACTGTAAATGGATGCCATCGGAAAGCCAATAGCACCAGCTCCTGAGCTTATGTTGATGACAATCCCCGAATGGTTTTCACGGAAGTGAGGAAGGATAGCCCTTGTTACGTCCATAGCCCCGAATACGTTTACTGCAAATTGATTTTGAATGGCCTCACGACTGACACTTTCAAAAACCCCGAAGAGTCCATATCCCGCATTATTGACCAAAACATCAATCTTTTCAAAGCGTTCGATACCCGCTTGGATAGCTTCCTCAATAGATGAGGCATCTTCCACATCCAGCTTTGTTACAAAAATATTTCCCGAATTGTCCAAGCCTGCTGCCTTAGCGGTATCTCTCATAGTAGCAATGACATTCCATCCTTTTTCTGCAAAATAATTGGCAGCCGAAGCACCAAACCCTGATGAAGTTCCTGTAATCAATACTGTTTTGTTCATTTTCTGATATTTTCTGTTTGACATTTATTTACAATGCAAATGTCTCCCAAATTCCATCCATCCAATAAACCAAAACGCACGAATGATTATCCGAAATGAGGATTACACCAGTACTGCACCGCCATCAATAATCAGCGACTGCCCTGTTGTGTAAGTTTGTTTCATTAAATATACAAATGCCTGAGCAATATCTTCGGATTGTCCGACACGTTTTAGCAGCAATGTATTTTCAAGATGATTGAAAAAACCTTCCCGATCTGCCTCGTTCATATTGTTCCAAAGATTGGTATCGATAATCCCAGCAGCAATATTGTTGACCCTTATCGGAGCAAGTTCAACTGCCATTGCTCTTGTGAAAGCATCCATTGCACCGCATATAGTTGCTCCCAGACTGTATCCTGCTGCCGGACGTTGGCCAAAATTACCACTCATCAGGTTGATACTACCGCCTTCGTTAATATGCGGTTTGCCATATTTAATAGCTGCAAATGCACCCCAAAACCGTATCGTGAAAAAATCCTTTCCTTTTTCTATCTCGGTATCATCTACCATACTCATCGATATGTTTTCGCCTGCTGTATAAACCAAATGATCAAAGTTTCCGATCATTTCAAAGAAGGTCTTTATGTTTTCTTCCTTATCCAAACTAACAGAGAAGCCTTTGCTATTGACAGGCAAAGTCTGTAATGCCTTGTCTATGCGTTGCTGATTGCTGGAAACAATCACCACTTCTGCACCCTCTGCCGCCGCAGCCTGAGCAGTTGCCAATCCTAAACCTGAACTTCCGCCCAAAATGATTACTTTTTGATTTTTTAATGTTTTCATCTTATTGTTTGAGAATTAATGGTGTAAAACACATTGGTTATTGATTAGCACCTCCGTTTACCAACAGATGCTGACCATTTACAAATGAGGAAAGATCGCTGGCAAAAAATTCGGCTGCATTGGCTACGTCTTCTACCTCTGCTAATCTTCCCATAGGGCAACTATCCAGTAAAGATTTTCTCAGCTCAGGATAGCTACCTTCCTCTGCAAAAATGCCCGAATGATCCACTGCAAATGGTATGATGGAATTAACAGTAACACCACGATGACCAATTTCTTTGGACAGTACATCCACCAAATAGCGTGGTGTCGTTTTACTGCCACCGTAAACGGCCATTCCAGGAACGGGGAATGCAGTGGTGCTGGAAGCAATGTAAATTATTCTTCCTTTATCTTCTACGTTTAAGGCAGCCTGTTGCATGGTGAAATAAGCTCCTTTGGTATTAATGGAGAATAATCTGTCAAACTGCTCCTCGGTAAATTCTGTAACAGGTGTTTCCACCATTTCGATACCAGCATTTGCCACTACAATGTCTATCTTGCCAAATGCTTTTTTTGCTTCTTCAAATAGATGTTTGATGTCTGCTACTTTGCTTACATTTGCCTGAACAGAAATAACTTTCACACCCATGGCTTTTATATTACTTTCTACCTCATCGGTAGAAGCCTTGTCTCGTGAGTAATTCAGTACGATGTTTGCACCTAAAGCTGCATAACGTTCAGCAATGGCTTTTCCTAAGCCTCTTCCAGAGCCTGTAATTAAAGCTACCTTGTTGTTTAATGTGTTCATTTTGGTGAAGATTAAATTATTGATATGTTTTGTTGTTGTCCTTTATGCCATCCCTCCATTGGCTCCGATACTTTGCCCTGTAATCCATTTAGCTTCGTCTGTAGCCAAGAAAACTGCTACTCTGGCAATATCTTCTGGTGTACCCAAGCGTTTAAAAGCATTAGTAGAAGTGAGTTGCCCAATTTGTTCTTCTGTTTTTCCGTTAAGAAACAAATCAGTTCCAGTAGGGCCTGGCAGCACACAGTTAACGTTGATTCCCTTGAAGCCAATCTCTTTGGAAAAAACACGGCTCATTTGTTCTACCGCCGCTTTTGTAGCTGAGTAAACGCCATAGGTGGGGAAGATGGTACGGGTAACAGTAGAAGAAAGATTGATGATGCTTCCGTTGTTTGAAAGCTTGGTAGCAGCTTGCTGCAAGGAATAGAACACCCCTTTTACATTGATGTCTAATTGTTTTTCTAATTGTTCCTCCGACAAATCCTGAATCAATGCATTCAACATTACACCAGCATTGTTTACCCAGATATCTACTTTCCCAAAGTGGGCAATGCTTTCGTCAAACAGGTGGGCGATTTCCTCTTTTTTACTGACATCGGCTTTGATGGAAAACGCATCCCCGCCATTGGATTTTATTTGTGAAACAACTTCCTCAGCTGCGGCTTGGTTGCCGCTGTAGTTGACAATAACTTTTGCACCTGCTTCGCTTAGTTTAAGTGCTATTGCAGCGCCAATTCCTTTAGATGAGCCGGTCACAACGGCTACTTTTTCTGATAATTTTTTCATTTTTTTATTGTTTTAATTTGTTAAGTCAAAGGTAGAGTGAGCTGGAAGGATAATTGTTGCGTGTATTATAGGAAGAGTTGTAAAATCTAAAGAGACCTCAACAATGATGGAAATTATAGCGTACCCTCTTTCAGCAACAGCAAATGACAGTAATACGTTATGAAGTTTGGAATCCGCCTACGCCTGAAATTCATGCCTTGAGCTCCTATAAAAGATTACTCAGGCTGATGTAGTCCGCTGCTCATATAAATAAGTAATTATGCAGAATTAGACGAGACTTTCCAAGTTTATAGCTCTTCTGATTATCAATAGTATAATCCTGAAACTTAGAAAGTCTATTTTTGCACAAATACTTAAGCCTATTCGTTTTTTTAAACCAGTGATGTAAGTATGTAAGGCAAAAGGCTGTTGATTGCAAAAACGTGTGGCAACTTGTTCGCTATCAGCATTTTTAATGAATATTCGTGCTATTTTTTGATATTTATCTTGTTCAACAATAATTCAGTTTGACAAGACAAAGTTATCACCAGCATAAGAGCATAATCTTACGCGAGTTAAAGGAAGAATTGTGAATTTTAAAATTGATGGGATTTACGATATTGAATTGGCGAAACACCTTCGTGTTTTTTAAAAAAATTACTGAAATGGGCTGTTTCAGAAAACCCAAGTTTATAGGTTATTTCTTTGATAGTAATAGAAGCATTTTGCAGTAGTGACCTCGCCTCTGTAAGTGTTTTTTCGGCAATCCAGGTAGTTATATTTTTTCCAGTCTTGCTCTTAATTACACTGCTTAAATAATTGGGGTGTAAATTCTGAGCATTAGCATAATCCTGCACCCGAAAGGCTGTATCTGCTTTCCCTGCATTCAGTTCCCGATAATGTTGCTCCAGTAATCTTTTAAATGAAATGACAATCTGAGAACTTCTGTTACCCTCATAAATTGGATTATAATCCGTCCATATATGCTCTTTTATTCTAAACAGTAGTACCGCAAGCAAATGACCAATAATCTTATATCTCGAAGGTGTATTCTTTTTGTATTCGCTCAGTATCTGTAGGTTTAGATTTTCAATATCTCGAAAAAAACCATCCGCTACAATTTTTGGGCGCACAATTTCGGTTAGCAAAAAAGGAAAGTCGGTGTAAACATCTTCGCCAATATATTTCTTTATAAAAGTTTCATCAAAGGTGATCAACAGAACATCTTCAAGCTGTTGCCAACTGAAAGTACGGTAATTGCTCGGATTGGTAAAATAAATGGAATGGGGTTCAACCTCAAATGTATGTTCGTCAATGGAATATTGTCCTTTCCCATTTTTTACAAACAAAAAAGAGAAGAAATTTGGACGAAAAGATGCCGAGCTGTATGGCAATTCAAACCCAATTTCGTTGAGATTAAAAACGGTAAAGCCTTCTGTAAGATCAAATAAATCGACAGGTAGCCAAAGAGCTTTGTAAAGCTCAAATAATGTATTTGATTCGATATTTTGGTTTTGTTGCATTACTTTTACATCAAGAATCGCTCTTGAGCAAAGATACAGAGAATGCAATGACTAACTCATCCAAACCCACGTATTTTACTTCACTCGCTCCCTTTCTTCGTCTTTCGAATCATATTTTACAGTTTGGGCATTTTTACCGAAACTTCGTGAGTAGGTCAATTTAATAACTCGATAAAATACCGTTTCGTCACGCCAATTAGATACCGTATTGATGTCAAACGCAATGGGCGTCATGCCTCCGTTGTGAGAAAAGACACTAAACGAACGAAACACATCGGGTAGAGTAAGCAATAAGGTTCCTTTGTCATTTTTAAGTTTTTTAGCAATTCCTACGTTGGCTACTCCAAAGCCTTTGATTGTATTTGGCCCTTCAAAATAGGGCATATTGTACCATCCCGAAAGCTCAATTTCAAAGTTTTTAGGTAAGTTGATTTGCTGTGAAAAATTGAGATTCTGAAACACATATCGCTTTTTGGCAGGAAATTGACTGTAAGAAACCTTATAATCTCGGAGAGACGTGAGGGTGTTGAGGGTAAATCTCCACCATTTTGTAAGTTGAAAAGGGTAACTCAAAAATAGATTCAGACTTTTCATATAATCTAGGTTTTGTGGCGAAGAAATGCCTACATCTTTGGTGGCGTTTGAGGTAATCTGATACCTCAAAATAGGATTTAAATCGTATTGAGCTGACATACCAATACTCAAACCGTTTTTTGAATACTCAACTTTGAGCATATCAGAAATCGTAGGTTTTAGCAATGGGTTTCCAGAAAAAATAAAAGTGGGGTCGGTGTAAAACAAATTGGAAATCAAGTCGGTATAGGCAGGGCGACTGATACGACGGCTATAATTGAAATTAATCGAGGAATTTTGATTAATGGCATAGGTATAAAGCACCGATGGAAAGAATTTTGAAATCTCAAATACGTCCTCTTGATTGCTAAAATCTCTTTTCCAATATTCATAACGCAGCCCCAAAAGAAGGTTACTTTTAGCATCAAGCATGTATTTAACTTGAGAATACACCGCCGCAATCCGTTCCTGACTTTTGAGTTGGCTTTGCGAGCGTGGGTCTATTTCCCAAGTGTCGTTTACTTTTCTTTCTACCTTACTGTCGTTTTCATTTTGTGCAAAACTCGTTTTTATGCCAAAATCAGCATTAATTTTTTCGCCAAATTGGGTATTCAAATCAGCTTTAAAAACGCCCACATGTATTTTAGAAATGCTTTCGCCTCTATTTCCGTACGTAAAAATTGAAAACTGTGGTTTTATCGGCTGTTTTTGTTCATCAAAATATTCCAAAGAAATACCTGCAGGGCTGTTGTTGGAATAATTAATGTAGCTAAAATCGGCATTGAAATGGGTTTTAGGCGAAAAATTTTGTTTGAAATAAAACGACGAAATATTGTTTTGCTTGGTCGTCAATCCATCTGAAAGCATTGCTATTTCAAAAAAATCGCCCCTTTTTAGCTGATAAGTGCCTCCATTGTTCACCAAATTATGAGATTTATCAAAACTTCCGACAACATCTACACCAAGTGTAGTTTTGGGGTTAGGCTGATATTGTACCGCAAAATTTAGATTATGATTGTTTTGGTATCGGCGAGCAATCCCATAAAAAGTATTGTAGGTTTCGCCCAACATAAACGAAGCCCCTGCTGTGCCATCGCCCGCGTATCCAGATTTCCGAACATCATGATTGAAAGAATAGGAAGCATTAAGATTTAGCTTTTTAAATCCATGAGAAAAGCCGATTGTAGTAAGGACTTTCTCTCTATAACCATACCCTGCCGTAGCCGAAAAATTGATTTTCGTACCCAATGTTTCGTTGTTCTTGAAGATAATATTGATAATCCCCGCTCCTCCGTCAGCGTCATATTGGGCAGTGGGAGAAGTGATGAGTTCTATCTTTTCGATGTTATCAGCCACCGTATTTTCAAGCAGCGACATCAATTCTTCCATCGGCATCTGCACTTTTCGGCCATTGAACATGATCGTTACGCCGCTTTGTCCGTTCAAGCTAAATTGGTTGTTTCGGCGGTCCGAAATCACCCCTGGCAGCCGCTCCAGTACCTGCAAAGCATTACTTCCTTTGGTCATAAGGCTACTTTGAACATTGATAATTTTGCCCAACTGCGTGGTCTGAACGAGCTCTTTCTTGGCCGAAACCTGTACTTCGTTCAGGGTATTTTCTTCTTCTAAAAGTGTCAAATCGGCCAGTGTGATGGAAGAATTGGAAGAATTTACTTCAAACGCCTCAGAAAGTCGCGTCTGATACCCTACTCCACTGATTTTCAAATAAAAACGCCCAATTTTCGACAACGAAAGTTGATAATTTCCTCCTTCATTAGTAGTGGTACCTGAGACCAAACTGCTATCGGAAGCAGCCAAAAGCAGCACATTGACAAACGGAACAACTTCTCCTTTTGGAGTAATGATTTTGCCTGTGATTTGCGCAAAAGCAACGTTTGAAAAAAGGATGATAATTAATAGCGTTTTCATGTTTCTGTTTTTTCTTCAAAGCAAACAAGACTTTTTCGCTCTATTTGATACGATTGACGAAGTGTCAGGATTGATTGATGAAATGTGGGTATTGGGTATAGTATCAAGCATCAATATTTTTTAATAAATTTATTTTTTGTATCCCTGCCACGCTTTCAGTTTTTTGCATCATGTAGTCTATGGAACATTCAAATTCGATAGCAGCGTCAAAAACTTTTTGGGAAAAAACCTACCACCAAAACATCAACAAATTGATTGGTATAGGTTATCGCTATACGACAGATAGGCAAATAGCCGAAGATTTGGCCCATGATGCGTTTTTGTTGGCGTATGAAAAAGTGGATGAGTTTGAAGGAAAAGGACCATTTGAAGCATGGCTGCGGCGTATTATGGTAAACCAATGCCTACAATATTTACGTGAACAAAGAAAACAGAAGTATATAGCCGATTATCTACAACATGAAGTGGAAACTAACGAAGAGTTATCGAACGACGAAAAACAAGACTTCTCAGAAGCAGAACTTTTAGCAGCAATCAATCAATTGCCAGAGCATCATAAAATGGTGTTTAATCTTTATGTAATTGATGGATTTAGCCATGCTCAAATTGCCAAAGAGCTTGACATTAGCGAAGGTACTTCAAAATCTCATTTGGCGAGGGCTCGTAAGAAGATAAAGGAACTACTGAGTCAAAAGAAGAAAAAATCAAGCATTTTTTTACTTTTTTGGAATATTGACAAACTTTATAAGCAACGATTCAAGCATTTTGAACTTCCTTCTTCCAACGATATTTCTTTTGATTCCTTTACAAATCACAGTATTGCTAAACCCATTTTTAACACTCAAATACCTTTGATTAGTAACTATTTGACTGCTGTGGTTACTATTTCAAGTATTGGCGTATTAATCTTAACCTTTTGGATAAATTCTGATAAACCCAAACCAATTATCGAAGCAAAAGAAAATAATATTTTAAAAGATGCTGCCACCCTTTCAGAAAATCGCATCAATAGTAAAAAAGGCTCTTTAACTATAAATGCAGATTCAATGAAAAATTTAAAATCAATCGGGCTGGTAGCAGCAACAGTCGCAAGTTTTGCCGTAATTAGCAATGCACAGACAAAAATTCCTACAAACTCCACCGCTAAAATGGAAACAATTGTAGATAAACCACAAACAGTTGTTTTGGATAAACCCTCACAAGCAAATACTGATAAGGTACAAAAAGTGGTTTTGGATGGAGATGGGGTTTCAAAAGTAATTATAGATAAGCCACAAACAGTTGTTTTGGATAGACCATCAGAAGCAAATGCCGATAAACTTCAAAAAGTTGTATTGGATGGGTATTCAGAAGTAATTATTGATAAACCACAAAAAGTTGTATTGGATAATCCCATAAAAACCAATGTTTCAGGCACTTTTTATGGCGAAAAGCTCTATTGGTCGGAGGAAAACAATGAGCTTTATTTTGAAGGAAAATCTATCATTAAATTTGGCAAAAATAATACCATTACGAATGGTAGAATAAGTTTTTTGGATAAAGTATATTATTTGGTAATAGATGGCAAGCCTGCAAAATTGGGTGATAAAATAAATCTAACCAACAAAAAATACAACCTCAGGTCGCTATCGACACAAAATGCCCTTGCAAAGTACGGTGATGCGGGCAAAAATGGTGCAATCGAAATAGAGATAGAAGAATGAAAAAAGCACTTCACAATTCTGTTTTGGTGTTTTCCATTTTGCTGCTTTCGACAAACGCCTATAGCCAAAACTCTTTTGAAAAAGATATTGAGCAATATTCAAAATCAATATCGTTGCCGGGACTGGCCGTTGGGGTAGTAAAAGACGGAAAATTGATTTTTTTCAAGGCTATAGGCAAGGCTGATTCAGCACGAACGGAGGTCATTACTGCCGACCATATTTTTGGGATTGCCTCGCTTACCAAAAGTTTTACTTCTGTCTTATTTCAAAAATTGGAAGCCGAAAGCAAATTGAGTTTGAATGACCCCATAGATAAATTTCCAAATAAATATTTCACCAAAGAAAGGTGGTACAGTAACACAACCTTAGCACATATATTAAGTCAAACTTCTGAATCTGAACCTATTGGAACAGGATTTGCCTACAATGGCAGCAAATTCAATTTGGTCTATAATGCTTTATCAAGCATTTACAACCTGCCCGATAACGACGGTGTGTACAGGAATTTCACCCAACCCATCGAAGAAAAAATCCTTCGTCCGCTACAAATGAGCCATACCTTAGTTCGATACAATGAACAAGAGTTTGGCTCGCTGAAAAAGTGGATTGTTTGTCCTCACTATTGGGATACGAAAGATTCGACTTGGAAATCACGACCGATTCGTTTGAAAAATATACAAAGTGGGCCAGGTTTTGGCATGATGAGTTCAATGGACGATTTAGTAAAATATTGCAATGCTTTGGACCAAAACACGCTCATTACCAAAGAACAATACAGAGAAATCACGACTCCATTTTATACAGGAAGCCCTTATGGCACAGGGTGGTTTGTAACCGATTTTGAGGGTGTAAAAATGGATTGGGTGTATGGATATGGCGATTACGATGCAAGTATTTTATTGAAAATTCCGTCGGAAAGGCTTAGTTTGATAGTGCTTTCTACTTCTTCACTGATTTCTCAAAGTACCAGTTTAGGCTTTGGCAATCCCCTAAATTCACCCATTATTTGTTCATTTCTGAGAAATTTCGTCAATAATAAATCAACAACATTTTATCGGAGATTGGCTATTGAAGAGTCGTTTAGCCAAGCTATCGTTCTGCTTTTTGCCCCATCAGGTCTTGTAAGCCAAAAAGAAAATACAGCAGAAAAACTGACTCTATTGCTGAAAAAATACCCCAAAGCATCCATTTGGCAAACACCCACTTTCTTTGAATTAGCAGCAAAAAGTCAGCACAAGGAACTCATGAATTTTGCTCTTGAACAATACAAATTGATTAAAAACCAACCCAACAACCACCCCGCACTACAATATTATGCGGGCGAAATAGCAGGAAAGACAAACAACCAAACCCTACAAATCGAAATATTTACAAAACTTTCGGGGGGTGAAAGTTTCAAAGAACAAGGGTATAAACTGAATGCTATGTTTTGGTTAGGCAACTATTATTTGAGTAAAAATGGAATCGAAAACGGCAAAGAACTTTTGCAACGGTTTTTGAAATACAAAGAGCATTTTTCCAATATTGATGCCCAGTATAAGGAAGCAAAAAAATTGCTGGATGATTTATACAAAATTCCGCAAATGATTGATAAAAAGTAGAGAAGAATGTCGTTAAACACATCGCGGATACTAATGGCCGCTTTTGAACATCTCCATTTAGATTAATACCAATGACTTTACTCCACCACAACATTTTTTGTACTTGAGACAACTTTTTGATAAGGATTTGTCATGAATTGGTTTAAAATACCATTGCCAAATCCCGCCACGTGGGTTCGATCAAGTACAGTTATGGATTGTGCATTGGGCATCGTTCGTTTGATAACGTGGCTATAATGCGGACGAGTCCAAATATCTAAAGCTCCTTGTGACACCAATGTGGGAATCGTGGAATATACAGGTTCTTTTATATACTTAGCAACAGGTTTTACTTTCCAACAATCGCAGGTTTGGTGCGTCGGCGAATTAAAAGGATACTTAGCCAACCAAGGTAAAATCTCATCTTGTTTTTTTATCAGCAGAGGGTCAGAGTAAGCGATTTGTCCAGAGCAATAAAGGGACAATCTCATCCCAAACGAAATGCTGTTATCACCCCTGAATTTACTGTTCAAAACTTTGGTGATGTGTACTTGGTGTTTCCCGTTTACCAAGTCATCAATTGTCTGTGGGACTGTGGAGACCCATCGGTTATTCATAATATAAAACACAGCATCCAAAAGCTCATTTTTGCCATATTCCACGTTTATACTGTCTTTTCGCTCAGTATCATAGTATTTTATTGTGAATCGTTTACCCGAAATTTTGGTAAAGTAGTCTTGAAAACGAGATTTCAAATGGGGAAATTTTGTCCTCAAAACCGTATCTGCCGCTACATTAGTAAAAAGTTGCTCTAAGGCTTCATGGTGATTAAAAAGGGCGTGTTCTTCATAATTGACATAGCTTGGCAAAGGCGAATTGAGCAGCAACGCTTTTATCCCCTTGGGGTGATTTCGAGCTACGTTGAGCATCAAACCTCCACTATACGAAATACCAAGGAGTATCATCGAATCAATAGTTAGAGCTGTTCGTAAATCAGCAATATCTGCCGCTGATTCTACCTCATTATAGGCTGACAAATCAATCCCTTTTTTAATGAATTTCTCGCGACACTTCGTTATGGCGATCATTTTTAAACTATCCGCGTTTACATTTTTTCGGTATGCTTCACGAGTAGCTTCGTTAATACCCTCACAATCAAGGCAGGGTTGGGTATTTTTTGAACCTCGCTGGTCAAAAAGTACAACGCCGCCGTAGGCAAAATAATCGGAATTATACTTCAGGCTGTCGCCTGCGTTGATAGTGGCATAACCTGGCCCACCAGCGGTATGAAGTAAGATGTTTTTTGTAGAGTCTTGAAGAGGTTGCCAAGCAAATAAAAATGGAATTTTAACTTGATTACCCTTGGGTTTTGCTCGGTTTTCGGGAACAACCAAGTAACCACAACGGGTTTTGAGGCGGGAATCCACTTTCATCAAACAAGGACAACGTTCAATGACGGGTTTATAATTCTGAGCGTAGGTGAGCGTTGAAAGCTCACCTACTAAAATGAGGGGAAGCCATAAATTTTTCATGCCCCAAAGTTCTGAAAACGACCGAGTGCCTTAAAGTAAAAATCAGACATTTTCCCTTATGGCCTATACAAACTTAGCTTTTGACCCGTAAAAACCTGGATTTCTTTTGAAAAATGCCCCCAATCATAATAACCATAAGCAAAAGGGGAGAAATTGGTTCTGTCGTTTTGATAACAGGTAAGGGCCGAACGACACCGCAGAATACTGAAGAAATAGCGCGGATTTGTACCGATTACCGACTGAAATTGCCGATAAAATGTTTTTTCGGTCAGGCAGAGTGAGGTAGAAATTTGGTGTATTTTACTGCTAAAATCTGATTGAATATATTGTTCAATGCTTTGTTGCAGGGGGGTAAGATAATAACTTGATTTTTTGTTTTGATGAAACTTATGCAACAGAATAGCTTCGATCCATTTGACTTTTTCTCCTAAACCTGCCATTGCTTTTAGCTTCTGCACTGTATTTTCCCCCAAAATAGCATCCGCCCCAATTTTCCCTTCGCCAATGTGTGCTTGGCTATGCCCAAATATTCTTTCAAAGCCGAGTGGGTGAAATTTTATGGTAAAGATTCGATCATTATAGCGAACATTACGCTCTAACATTTCCCCCCTCAGTACCAAAACATCTCGATTTTTAGCAATTCTTTGATTTACGTTTAGCCCTTTTAAGTAATATTCTTCTCCTAAATTTATCCATAATGTAGGTGTAAAACTGGGAAAAAGTTTTACAGAAAATGATTCTGTATCAATGTGCTTTTCAACAGATTGCGCAGACGTTTCTGAGTAAAACTCTACGAAATCAGCCAATTCGGTGCAAGGTCGTGCAAAATCATAGAGCTTCCGTATATTATCAAAAATTTCTATCATGGTTAATCAAACGACTTTGTTCAATATAAAAGACACATTTTGCCCACTAAAGTGGCATTCAGGAATAAAAATAATTAAAATTTCGTCAATTATTTTCGACACTACATCAATCTTTGGGGCATTGGTACGCCATAAACCGTTATTTTTCAGTCTAAAAATAGGCGACAATGCAACATTGGTTTTTCAGATACAAACTTCATCACATTCCGTTTTGGATAGGTTATCACCTTCTTTGGATGATATTCAACGTGGGGAGTTTGGAAGGAGTAATTGGTTATCTGTTCAGGGGCGAAGCACCCATCAAGTTCATCGGTTACATTATTTTTCAGGCAGCGGGAGCGTATTTCAACTTGTATTTTCTTATCCCCAAGTTTTTGTACGTTGGAAACTACAAAACGTATATTACGTTGGTTATCCTTACGGTTTTGGTATGTACAGGTTTTATTACTTGTGGCTATTTTTTGAATGCCTATTATTCAAAATTGACTTTTTTTGAATTATTCAACAAACGCCCCGACCAGTGGTTTATCATCTATTCGACCGCTGCGCTTCCTTCTACCGTAGGTTCGATGACGTTGGCAATGAGTATAAAACTTGGTAAAAACTGGCTCAATGCCGAGCGAAAACGCCTTACTTTGGAAAAAGACAATCTTGAAACCGAACTCAAATACCTGAAATCGCAGATAAATCCTCATTTTTTATTCAATACCATTAATTCCATTTTTGTCTTGATTCACAAAAACCCCGATTTGGCGTCGGAGTCGTTGGCTTCATTTTCAGAAATGCTTCGTTATCAACTATATGAATGCAATGACGAGAAGATTTTGTTGAGCAAAGACCTTCAATTTTTGGAAAACTTTATCGAACTAGAAACTTTACGCTTGAACGAAAATCAAACCGAATTGGCGTTTGAATTGAACCATGAGTCGGCTCGGGGTCATCAGATTGCGCCGTTTATTTTGTTGCCTTTTGTCGAAAATGCCTTTAAACACGTATCAAAGGGAAAAACCCAACAAAATTTTATAAAATTGGATTTGAAAGTTGACACCGAAAAGACACTTCAGTTGCACCTCGAAAACAGCCATGACGTAGAAGCAACAAACGAAAGTTCGGGAATTGGGTTAAAAAATGTCGAACGAAGACTCAATTTGATATACCCAAATCGACATACCTTAGACATAGAACGAGGAGTGAATTTTTATAAAGTTAAATTAACCATCCATCTATAAAAACTCCCCTTGGAGAAAGCAGCTATGAAATTACGATGCGTTATAGTGGACGACGAACCTTTGGCCAGCGAAGGGCTTACGAAGTACGTCGAGGTGGTCGATTACCTGAGCCTCGTAGGTGTAGCGGAAAACCCACTCGAACTCAATAAATTACTTGATAACCAAGCCACTGACCTCTTATTTTTAGATATTCAAATGCCCCACATGACAGGTCTGGATTTTCTAAAAATCAGGCAGAACCTTCCGATGGTTATTTTGACAACGGCCTACCCCAACTACGCCTTAGAAGGATTTCAATTTGATGTGGTCGATTATTTGTTAAAGCCCATCACGTTCAATCGTTTTTTCAAAGCCACCAACAAAGCCAAAGATTTGTACTTTTTGAAGAATCAGGCACTTCAAAATTCGCCTCCAAACAGCGAACCCGATTATCTGTTTATCAAATGTGAAAGCAAATACGAGAAAATTTTGGTGGACGAAATTCTGTTTGTTCAAGCCCTTCAAAACTACGTGATTATTCACACCCTGCGGGGAAAATTTATGACGTTACTTCCCCTAAAAACCGTGGAAGAGTACCTCGACCCGAGCCAATTTTTACGGGTTCATAAATCGTATTTGGTGGCTATTACCAAAATCGAGCGCATCGAGCCTACCGAGCTTTCTATTCAGAATCAGCTCATTCCTATCAGCCGCAACCTCCGCGAGCGGGTATTGGAGGTGGTTGTCAAAAACAGGTTGCTGGCCAAGTAGTACACTTTACCGTTCAAATAGGCGCACTCCAAATTTTGGTTGTCGTAGTGGAAAATCCTACATTTACCAAAAAAATAAACCCAGCATGAATCGAATTGTTGAACTTTTCCAGAAGAACCCCACCCACAATCTAAACGTATATTTTACGGCAGGTTTTCCGCAATTAAACGACACCCGCCGTGTGCTAAAAGCCCTCGAAGAAGCAGGAGCGGATTTGGTTGAAATTGGTATGCCCTATTCTGACCCCGTGGCTGACGGTGAAACCATCCAAAAAAGCAACGAACAATCGCTTGAAAACGGAATGAGTGTCAAGAAACTATTCGAGCAACTTCATGGGATGCGTTCAGAAATAACGCTGCCCGTGTTGCTGATGGGGTACATCAACCCCGTTCTCCAATTTGGCATTGAGAATTTTTGCCAGCAATGTGCAGAAGTAGGCGTCGATGGGCTTATTTTACCTGATATGCCCGTAGATGAGTACTTAGCGTATTATAAACCTACGTTTGACAAGTATGGCATACTCAATATTTTCTTAATTACGCCTCAAACGACCGAAAAACGCATTCGCCAAATCGACGAATCAAGTGAAGGCTTTATTTATATGGTATCGTCGGCCAGCGTGACAGGTTCTCAGTCAGGCGTCAGCCACGACATGGAAGCTTATTTTGCGCGGGTCAATGCCATGAACCTCAAAAACCCACGCTTAATTGGCTTTGGTATCAAAGACAACGAAACCTTCAACAAAGCTTGTGAACACGCAAGTGGCGCCATCATCGGTAGCGCTTTCATTCGGGTCTTGCAAGAAAGTACCGAACTTGAAAAAGACATCACTTCGTACGTTCAGGGCGTCAAGGGCGCTTCTGCACTTGTTTAACTTCCCAATAAAATCATGAAAAAGCTACTTTTTTCCTTAACCATCGTTTTTGCTAGTGCAGCTGCTAGTTTCGGACAAACAGCCGATGAAATTATTTCTAAAGCCATTGATGCCCGTGGTGGCGCGGCCAAACTCAACGCCCTCAAATCGATGCGAATGGAAAGCACGACGTCGGTCATGGGGATGGATTTGGCCTCCAAGTCGGTCATTGTTCATAAGCGCGGAATGCGCAACGACATTGAAGTGATGGGTCAAAGCATTGTTGTTGCCATCGACGGTGACAAAGGCTGGACCATTAATCCAATGCAGGGTTCTGACCCCGTGGCGCTTCCAGACGAACAAGTCAAAGCAACGGCATCACAATTGGACTTATCGGGTATGGCCAATATCAAAGAGTCGGGTGCTGTTGCCGAATTAATGGGCAAAGAAACCTTGGATGGAAATGAAACATTTAAAGTAAAACTTACTTCCAAAGACGGCACCATTATGACCCACTACATTGACACAAAAACGTATCTTACGGCCAAAACATCCATCAAGGTTACGGTAAGTGGTCAGTCGGTAGAGGTTGATACAAAAATGTCTAATTATAAAGTGGTCGATGGAATTTCGTTTCCCCATACAACGGAGATTTCAAACCCTCAAGCGGGTGCAATCGTAACGACTATTACCAAATTAGAACTTAATCCAACCATCGACGAAAGTATATTTGCGATGCCGAAGAAATAGTTTCTATTAAGTGGATAAACAAAAATAGCCCTTCTGAAAAGGGCTATTTTTGTTTACGAAGTTTTATTTGACAACAAATTTCTTTGCCCAAGTCTCATCGCCTTGTTCGCAATGAATAAGGTAATAACCCGTTGGAATTGAATACAGCGTCGTCTTTATATAATGCGTGCCTGTGGGGTATAAATCATTGGTCAATAACCGTATAAGCTGCCCGTTTGGGTCAAGAATTTTAACAATCACTCGCGAAGGTAGTTGCAGTTTGAATTCAACCGTTACGTACTCCGTGGCGGGATTTGGGTAAACTTTCCACTGCGGCTCCTGCATCGCTCCCAACTGCACCAACGAGCTCCAAATAACGAAGAGCATGGATAATCGGGTTTTCATAGTAGGGCAATTGGCTTTTTCGTATCAAACGTACGAATATACACATAGATTGTCAGAAGGCAGGTGTCGTTGCCTAAAACATACCTTAAAATACCCTATTTTATACGAATCGTGTGCAACTTTAGCCCATTTGCTTTATCTCTTCCAGTGTTTTCCAACAAACGTACAATGCCCTCGGAACATGGTAACAACCTTTCCATTTACCTCCTTTAAGTGGCAGTAAAATGTCTCCACGACGGTCTAGGTATCCAAACCACTCGCCGTGGCTAGGATCTGGAAAATGTTTCCACGTATAAGCATGGACGCGCTCGAACCACTCCCAACAGGCGGGGTTTTGGGTATGCAAATAACCCTTGAGCAACGCAATCAGGGTTTCTACGTGTACCCACCACAACTTTTGGTTCCATTCTAATTGCTGGGGAGGCGCTCCCTTCAAATCAAGAAAATAGTAAATTCCTCCAAATTCTTTGTCCCAACTGTATTCAAGGGTATCCAAGGTAATTTTTACCGCTTTTTCAATCAACGCAACGTCGTTTTGTCGGACGCCCAAATCCATGATAAACCACATGGCCTCAATGGCGTGCCCAGGATTGAGCAAGCGTCCTTCAAAACTATCCGAAAACTTCCCGTCGGGCGTCACATTTTCCAAAATAAGGCCAGAATTTGGCTCATAAAACACCTCCATCACTTCCCGAATACATTCTTGAATGGTTTGATTAACCAATGCTGAATCCAACAATTCCTCAATTTCAAGGGAGAGATTGCACAAAATCATCGGCAAAGCAAAATTCTTCAGCGGTCGCGTCTCCACCACGGATTTGCTCCATTTTCCTTTCGGGTTGTTTCTACGGCTTAAAATTTGGTCAAAAGTATGCTTGGCAATATCCGCATAGTGCTGACTTTGAGTCGCTTTCGACAGTTGCCCGAAGGCCATTGTGGCAAAACAATCCGAAAAAATATTGTACGGCTGAATCAACGGCTTGCCCGTTTGGGTCAACGAAAAATACCAGCTACCGTCTTCGGCACGACCGTATTTTTCCAGAAAATCAGCCCCGTGTTTGGCTACCTCTAGCCATTCTTCACGCGGCTCTACGCGATTGTAAAGCATCGAAAAAGTCCACACTTGGCGGCCTTGCAGCCAAACAAACTTATCGGTATCATATACTTTTCCTTTTTGGTCGAGACAAGTAAAGTAGCCCCCCTGTTCTCGGTCGAGCGAATGGGTTGTCCAGAAGGGAATAACGTCTTCCAAAAGGTTATGACGGTATTGCGCTAGGTAAGCATTGATGCTGTTTTCCATGGTTCTTTATTTAATTAACCAATTGTATCCAAAAACAGCATAGACTATTTTGGTATAATCATCTTTTTCGTACAAAACCCCAATTTGCTGGTCTTTTTGTACCACCAAGTCGGAATAAGCCGCTGCACCTGCATAAATTTCCTTACCTGCCGACCAGCTTTTTCCATCGTCTTCACTCACCCGAATGGTCAATTTTTCGCGTTTTGTTTGGCTGTTTAAGTTGGAAAAAATCAACACTTTTTTCCCTTTTTTGGGCTCAAAATCAATCATACTTCCCTGACAAACTGGATCAGGTAAGTCGGTCATTACTTTCACTTCCGACCACGTTTCTCCCGCATTTTTGGTAAAAGCCTGAATACGATACTTGGCATCTCCCGACTGATTACGGCAATTAAAAAGCAAGCTACCGTCCGATGTTTCTGCCGCAATCGCCTCATTACTACCCGCATAGGCTACATTAGGAGACAACTTAAACGATTGCCCGTGGTCATCGGTATAAAACCCATGCGCAATATAATCTTTCGACTTAGGCTGCGGAGGACCTTCCGAATGATTGGCTGCAATATAAATTCGACCTTTGTACATCCCTTTCTGAATTTGCAAACCATGCCCAGGAGTATTGGCATATGAGCGCCAATCTTCCTTAAAAACATACGCAGGATTGGTGGCTGGATGGTTAGGTTTTGATACTTGCATCGTGATGTTGACCGCCTCAGTCCACGTACGTCCATTATCAACACTTGTCTTGAACCAGACCTCCCTCATGGCTTTTCCCTCGCGCACTTCTTGTTCGTGCGCGGTGCCTGTGTTGTAAAACAAGAAAAGTCGTCCCTTGGGGTATCGCTTATCGGTAAGGTCAAAAACGGGCGCTTGGTTTCCCGCTTGGTCGGCGCCATTATCAGCCACCACTTGCAGCGCAGACCACGATTTTCCTTGGTCAGAACTACTTTTCATCACAATTTCCACGTCGCCAAAATCGCCACAATTGTTGCGTCGCGCTTCGGCAAAAGCCAACAAGTGGCCATTAGGTGCTTTGACGATGGCAGGAATTCGGTAACATTTATATCCTTCAAGTCCATTTTGAAATACAGTAACCTCCTGAGGTACTGACTGTTGACTTTCAACGATTTCCCCCCAACCAAAATTGAGGAGAAACGTAAATAGAAATAGCAAATACATAGAATTAGCGTGTTATTAGGTTATAATCTAAGGTTTGTACTCAAGAGAAGTTTGGCTTAAAAAATCCGCTGGAAATGATTTTCGAAATGATTCCTCATGGCATTTCGGAACGTTTCGGGCGTACCATGTTGAATGACATCGACCAAACCTCGGTGCGATACAAATCGTTTTTGTACCACTTGTTTTCGCAGAATTCCACTTTTGTGGACGTACTCAAATACAGGCAACAACATTTGCTGAAAACGCGCCAAGGTGTCGTTACCAGTGATTTCATAGAGCTTTCCGTGAAAGTTTACCTCCTGTTCAATGTCAAAAATCATTTCTTCGGTATTGGTCGGTTCCGTTTCCACGATGCGGTACAATTCGTCGATGTCCTTTTGGGTCACTCGTTCAAAAATCAAATCACCCATTCCAATTTCAAGTACCATTCGTAGCTCAAAAATATTCCGAAGGGTGGTGTCATCAAGAATACCTGGGTAAAGATTTTTTTCAAGCAACGACAACAAATCGGGGTTCGTAATGACCGTTCCACGTTTCTTTCGGGTGTCCAACAAACCCCTCATCCGTAGCCTTGAAATTGCTTCTCGAACCACCGTTCGACTGACGCCTAAATTAGCGGCCAATTCCATTTCTTTCGGAATTACATCCCCTGCCTTGAAACGTTGCTCGTTAAAAAACTCCAACATGCTTGTTTCGGCCTTGTCCACCAACGTCTGATTATCGGTCAGTTGCAAATCATTTTGAATGTCTGAATAATCCATTTGCTTATAATATGTATTACTTAATACCAGAAACGATGCGGCTAAATTAGCCTACCTTCTCTTTAAAAGCAACAAAACATCCTACTTTTTGAAAATAATTTCAATTTTTCTTGACATTATGTATTATTTATTACCTTTGTTACATCATACATATAAAACCAATTCCCTTTTTTATGTTACACTTGTATCGAATTTCTTATAAAACCTTACAATATGTCATACTTATTGTAAGTTGGTTGCTCATGATTGATGCAAAGGGTCAATCAGCTAAATTTCAAGTAACAGGTACGATTTTAGACGCCCGCCAACAATCACTTCCTGGAGCTAATATCCTCGTTCGAGGCACTACGCGCGGAACAACCAGTGACGCTGGGGGAAAATTTAGCATTGAAGCAAGTCAAGAAAATATACTCGTCGTTTCGATGATTGGTTTTCAAACCAAAGAAATCAACGTGGCGGGCACACAACCTCTCACGGTTGTCCTCATCGAAGAGTCAAAATCGCTGGACGAAGTAGTTGTAATAGGTTATGGCCAACAGAGCCGTAAATCATTAACAGGCTCGGTTTCCAGTATTGACCAAAATGTTTTTAAATCTGTTCCTCGTACCAACGTAGGGACGGCGCTGCAAGGAACTGCCGCAGGTTTACGGGTTCAACAAACAACGGGACAGCCAGGCGCCACCCCAACGATAGTTTTCCGCGGTGGAACTGATTTTAACGGAAGTGGTTCTCCCCTCATCGTCGTTGACGGCGTCATCGTTCCTTCGTTGTTTGGTATCAACATGGAAGATGTTGAAAAAATCGACCTTCTTAAAGATGCTGCCTCGGCCGCAATTTACGGCTCCCGGGCGTCCAACGGCGTTATTTTAGTCACCACAAAAAAAGGAAAACAAGGAAAAACACAGGTAACTTACAGCTACAAAACCGCCCAAAACTACGTTCGTCGCAATCCGATGGCTTACATGACCGCCGAAGATTACATTCGGTGGAATCGCCGAGGGCTTGCCAGTCGATTTGAAGCCGCAAAAGCCGACAATAATACGGCCGAAATGAACAATACCCGAAACCAACTTTCAGGTGCTTGGGGATTTGGCGTCAATTCTGGCTGGATCGCTCCCGACGGTAAATATTCGACTCAACTGGTTTCAAACGCCAATCGTAAGCTATTAAGCGACCCTCAGTACCATTTGTTGGTGGACCCCAATCCGTTTGTGGCTGGCCAAATGGATAGCCTACTTTATCGTTCTGTGTCACAGGCCGATTTGGAAGACCTAATTCTACAACAAAGTACCCTCAACGAGCATTATCTCAATTTTTCGGGTGGAAATGAGCAAGGAAATTTTTCGCTGGGATTAGGTGCTTTAAAAGACGTTGGCATGGTGATTGGCTCAAAAATGGACCGTCTCAATTTGAATTTCAACGGAGGGTTAAACGTCGGTAAAGATTTAAAAATTACCCTCAACTTGTCGGGGTACAACACAAAAACCAACCCCTCATACCTAACTGCCGACAACGGCGGCGCAGTGGGTGGCGGACTGATTCAGCGCTTCACAGGTATTGCCCCTACTGCCCGTTTGACGCACGACCTCACGGGGGAGATTCTCCCAGGAGTAGATGCCAGTACCCTTGGTAATCCTTTGTATTTCAAAGATAAATTTTACAATCAAACCGTTGAGCAGCGGTTTGCTGGCGGCCTCAACCTTGAATACACGCTCCTACCTTCTTTAAAATTACTAGCATCAGGTTCAGGATTTTACCGCTACACAACCGCCGAGAGTTTTACCAAAGCGTACATAAACGGAACAGGTGGTGCACTGGTAGCGACCCGCAACTCCTCTTTTGCCAATCAACGAACCACTCAATATTCGTACAACGGATTTTTACAATACGCAAAAGAGTTTCGGAATCACTCCTTCAACGCACTTGCTGGGGGAGAATTTTACGACTTCAAAGTCTATGATTATAACGCCACGGCCAACTTAGCCGCCACCGATTTCATCCCTTGGCTCTCGGCTTCTACCGCCGCCGTAGGTATCCCTTATTCCGCTTTTTCGAGTTGGCAGCGTCTGGCATCGGCCATTGGTAGAATTAACTATAGCTACGCCAATACCTATCTGTTGACCCTCAACATGCGCTATGATGGTACTTCTAAACTTACGACTAATCGTTATGGGTTTTTCCCAGGTGTTTCGGCAGGATGGAATATGCACTTTGAAGATTTCTTCGCCAATTCTATCGTCAGTAAATACGTTTCTAACTTCAAACCAAGGGTTAGTTGGGGGCAAAATGGAAGTATTACCCCACTTGGCGACTATGCCGCGATTCCCCAATACGGCAACGTCGGAATTTATAACGGCGCGCCAGGTTTTGCCGCTGGAAATATCACGAATACTGATTTGCGTTGGGAACGCGCCACTACCCTCAATTTAGGGGTGGATATAGGCTTGTTAGGAAACCGTTTCTCCATCATTGCCGACTACTTTGTGCGCAATGTCTATGATAAAATTAGCTCATTGACCATTCCAGCTTGGACGGGATTCAACAGCTACACCACCAATTTGGCTCAATTACAAAACAAAGGGATTGAACTGGAGATAAAAGCCAACCTCCTCAGACCCCGCAGCGGAAACGGGGTAAGTTGGGATATAAGTGCGAATTTTTACAAAGTAAAAAACTACACCAAAAAACTGCCCAACAATGGCTTGGATAAAAACCGCCAAAGCGCCGTTCAAGTCTGGGACCCTACCCAAAACAAATTGGTTTGGGTGGCAGGTTTGCAAGAAGGAAACAGAATTGGACTGGATGAAATATGGGCACCCACGTTTAATGGAATTTATACAAATCAAACCGAATTGGACGCGAACGCAAAGTTGTTAAACACCTTTTTACCCTATACCAACAAACGCATCAAGCTCCTTGGGGACGCTCGTTGGACAGACCTTGACAAAAACGACACCCTTGATTTTCGCGATTACGTCTATGTCGGCCGCACAACCCCAACCATTCAAGGGGGCTTTTCGACCAATTTGTCGTGGAAAGGCTTCAATTTTTATGGGCAATTTGACTACTCACTTGGTTTTGTGATTGTCAACCAAATGTATTTGCGCGGAATGTCACAAGTTCAAGGTTCTCAAAATGGCCCCGTTGACGTCACCAAAACGTGGTCGCCCGACAATACTTCGGGAACTTTGCCTCGCTATTATTGGGCCAATTACGGTCGCAATTATTTTATTGACGCAGGCGGTGGCACCACTGCACCTGCCAACTACTGGCAAAAAGGAGATTATCTCGCTATGCGCGAAGTAACCCTCAGCTACGAGATGCCCGCCAAAATACTATCAAGGTTCTCTCGAAATCGCGTCCAAAACCTCAGAGTATTTCTGACGGGTTCAAATCTAGTCTATTTGACCAAATACAATGGCACCTTCCCTGAAGTAGGTGGAAACGACGCTGGACGTTTCCCATTACCCAAAACCGTGACCCTAGGAGCTACGCTTAGCTTGTAATCAGCAGGAGTCAATTCAGACAGTCAAGTTATTTTTAACACAAAAAGCAAAACATCGAAATGAAAATAAACGCTTCTTTTTCAAGCCTCGCTGTTGGCGTTGGATTATGTCTAACCATTACTTCCTGCCAACAACAATTAGCCGAAGTAACCCCACAAACTTCCTTAAATCAGCAATTGGTACTATCAGACCCCAACGCCGCACTTACGCTCTACAATGGGGTGTATGCGTCGCTTCGAGGGTACCATAGCACCTTCGTCAATTTGGGTGAAATGCGCTCGGATCTCTGGGCTGATGGCCTTTATACCGAATCAGAAGATGCGGGGTTAAAACAATATTGGTCGCACAACATCAGCGCAGCCAATGTCCCTGCCAGCAACTGGGGTGGCTTTTATAATTTACTCGACCGAATCAATACAGTCATCAAATTATTTCCCCAAACTTCCATTGAAGAAACCAAACGCAAGCAGTATTTGGCCGAAATGTATGGTCTTCGGGCGTACATCTATTACACCTTGCTCAAAACTTGGGGAGGAGTTCCTATCACAACCGAGCCTGTGACATCGGTAGGCAACCTTACCGACCTTTACAAAACGCGCTCTTCGGCCCAAGAGGTAATGCAATTGATAAAAAACGACTTGGAGCAATCCCTTACACTTTTTGGAGCAACGACTACCTTCGCTCCCAAACGGGTGTATTGGAACCGCGCAGCCACCCTTACGCTCAAAGGTGATGTATTTATTTGGTCTGGGACTCATTTAGGCGGCGGCAATGCTGACTTTACAGCCGCCAAAGCTGCCTTAGAAGAAGTAAAATCACTTTCTACCCTAGGTCTGCAAGCTACGTATGCCGACGTTTTTGATCCGACCAAAGAGAGCAATAACAAAGAAATTATTTTTAGCCTGAGTTTTGAGAAAAATGAAGCTACGCAAGGTGCTTACGGTAGTTTTTTAGTAAATACCACCCAAGCAGGTACCCTTTATTTTGACGCTCCATCGGGAACCCCCACAGCCGTAAACAGCGCCTATCCATTTGTTTCAGGAGCAAGTCGCGTAGGAATGTCCAATGCCATGCTTTCAAAACTGAACGACCCCGCCGACCGTCGTGCCAAAACAACCTTTAGAATTATGTACCGAAATACCGCTGGCTTTCCGATTGCGGGGGTTATGTTGACCAAATTTATCGGACGAGTGGACGCTGGCGTTCAACTTTACGACAATGATTTCCCAATTTTCAGATACGCTGATGTACTTTTGCTTTTGGCCGAAGCAAATACCAAATTAGGACTTGACCCATCCGTTGACATCAACCTCCTTCGAGCACGGGCCTACGGAGCTTCTTACAAGCCTCATACCAACGGTAGCCAAACCGAAAATATGAACGCATTGCTCGATGAATACCTCCGTGAGTTTGTCGGTGAAGGAAAACGCTGGTGGGCTTTACGACGCGCAGGAGATGTCTATGTATTTGCCAACATCAATCCACAATATCTTTCGACAGGACAAGGTTTCAAGCTTCTTTTGCCCATCACGGTCACAATGTTGAATACCGATCCGAAATTAATCCAAACACCAGGTTATTGATGAACAAAATGTTCGTTTACCCCAAATTATAACGCAAATGATTTCAAAAATTGAAGGATTAGTAGCCGCACCTTTCACCCCCATGTACGCAGATGGTAGCCTAAACCTGAGCCTAATTCCTGTTTATGCTGATATGCTCATTCAAAACAAAGTAAAGGGGGCATTTATCGCAGGTTCGACGGGTGAGGGAGTGTCGATGAGTTTTGAGGAAAAAGTGCAGCTATTAAAGGCATGGGGAAAAATTCCCAAGGAGCCTTTGTTAAAAATTGCCATGGTGGGAGGAAATTCTGTTCAAGAAATGAAACTCCTTGCGCAGCTTGCCGAGCAACTTCAGTTCGACGCTGTAGCTATTTTAGCTCCCCACTATTTTGTTCTAAATAAAGCTGAGGTTTTAGCCCAAATCTGTATTGAGGTGGGTAAAGCCGCCCCAAAAACGGGGCTATATTTTTATCATATTCCCGTTTTGACAGGTGTAAACGTGCCAATGGTGGACTTCTTAGAAAAAATGGACGGCCAAATTCCCAATTTCCAAGGCATCAAATACACGCACCACGATATGATGGAATTTAACCGCTGTTTAAACTTTGCTGGTGAAAAGTACGATATTTTATGGGGGTGGGATGAAGTATTTTTGGGAGGAATGGCCATGGGAGCCCGCGGCGGAGTTGGTAGCACATTCAATTATGCAGCTCCTTTGTATCATCAATTGATAGAAGCATTTAAGGCTGGCGACTTAGTAAAAGCGCGAAAACTTCAAGAAAAATCCATCGAAATCGTCCAGCTTTTGGGAAAATATGGCGGTATAGCCACAGGAAAGGCTTTTATGCGAGCGATCGGACTTGACTGTGGGCAATTCCGTTTGCCAGTACAAAACATGACAGGGTCGCAGTACGAAGCTTTTTTAGAGGATTTAAACAGAATTGATTTTTATCAGTATGCCTCGAAATTTTAGGAACCTCGGTAGAGGAACAGCATTTGTAGTGGATTCAACATGAAAAAAATCTATAATAAACGCAAAAAGCCTCAAATGTCTGAGGCTTTTTGTTAGTGTGGGAGTTGAGGGATTCGAACGGCAGCGGCCGACCGTCCCCGACTCTCTGCTTGTAAGGCAGATGCTCTGAACCAGCTGAGCTAAACTCCCTAAAAGTGCTCAAAACGCAAAAAGCCTCAGATGTCTGAGGCTTCTTGTTAATGTGGGAGTTGAGGGATTCGAACCCCCGACCCTCTGCTTGTAAGGCAGATGCTCTGAACCAGCTGAGCTAAACTCCCTAAGGTCTTTCTTCACTATTTTTATTAACAAACTCGTCGTTTGTTCGTGGGAGTTGAGGGATTCGAACCCCCGACCCTCTGCTTGTAAGGCAGATGCTCTGAACCAGCTGAGCTAAACTCCCTAAGGTCTTTCTTCACTATTTTTATTAACAAACTCGTCGTTTGTTCGTGGGAGTTGAGGGATTCGAACCCCCGACCCTCTGCTTGTAAGGCAGATGCTCTGAACCAGCTGAGCTAAACTCCCGATGCCCTTTTTTCGTCGTTTCGGGCTGCAAATATGTGCGATTTAATTTCTTTGGTCAAGCTTTTTTTTAATTATTTTCTAAAAATTATTGTGGGTGCTGACTGCGCAGAGGCATAAATCGTTAAGTCTGCGATAGTTACGCGTGCTGGTGCATTTACTGCATACACAATGGCATCTGCAATATCTTGAGCTAAAAGAGGATCAAAACCTTCATATACCTTTGAAGCCCTCATTTCGTCTCCTTTAAAACGTACCAACGAAAACTCCGTCTCTACGGCCCCTGGCGCAATGTTTGTCACTTTGATTCCGTGCTGCGTTAAATCTAAGCGCATACCTTCACTGATGGCTTCTACGGCTTTTTTAGAAGCACAATACACCGCACCGTTGGCGTAGGTTTGTTTTCCAGCGACTGAACTCAAATTAACAATATGACCTTTACCTCGCTCAATCATCCCGCCAATCACGGCTTTTGACACATAAAGCAATCCCTGCACGTTTCCGTCTATCATTGCATCCCAATCCGCCACATCTCCCTCCTGAATTGATGATAATCCGTGTGCATTTCCCGCGTTATTAATTAGAATATCAATATTTTTCCATGCTTCAGGTAACGACTGAATGGCTTCAGTAACTTCGTTGTAGGACCGAACATCAAAAGCCAGAAAAGTTGTTTTCACTTTTTGGCCAAGCTGAATAGCAAGTTCTTCCAAACGTTCTTTGCGGCGGCCACATAAAATTAGGTCAATCCCAATGGCTGCAAAGGCTTCTGCGGTCGCTTTACCAATTCCAGAAGAAGCACCCGTAATGAGGGCAATACGAGACATAAGTAGTTGATTTAAGTGTTAATTATTCAACTTCAAATGTAGGATAAAAAACGTTATTCGCATATTCGGACAAACTTTCGGGCATTTTTTTCGCCTTCTTTTCCAACCGTAACTATGAAAATTAGTTCTCGGGTGGTAAGTTGTGCAATCGTTACATTTTTTTGCCAAGGTACTCCCCCTAAAATTTGTTCATCTATGGCAATCTCTTTGCCATCAAAGGAATAATTAGTCACCAATTGTGCAGCATTGCTCGACGACAGACCGTTGGCCATGTAATCAATTACTCTTAGTTTCCCATTATTGGTAAACTCAATGGCATACGACTTATCAGTTGCTTTTTTCCAAGTAGAATCTGCAATAACAGGGCAACAACCTCCATAATAACGAAACTCCGTCATTGTCCATTTTCCTACCAAAGTAGGCTTTTCGGAGGCACAGCCCGAGGGCATCATCATGGCTTCCGAAGATGATTTACATCGTAAGCCAACCAACGCTACTAATCCTATTAACAGTATTTTTCTCATGGTTTTTATAAATTATCAATTACTTTAAATAATTGGTGTGTTTTCTAAAACCATGACGTTGTTAGCAGCAAAAAGGTTGGAAGTTTTTATTCTACCACCCACTTATTTTGAAGATTAAATTTAGCTTCTATGACGATTTTATACAACTTAGACGACAGTTTTGAAACATCAATTACCGTTTTTTCATTTTCAATTGGAACCTCATCCATTAACAAATATAAATCATGCCCTCCTTCTTCAAAATGATTTGTTGTTGTTAGCCAAATCTTCACTTTTTCTTTTTTTTCCAAAGCTTTCCAACCCACGTGAATCGCCGAAGACTCTTTTTTGACCGACATATCAATCAATGATAATTTCCCAGTTAATGGGGTGCCGTCCACCTCAAATGCCTGTTCTTTGGGAATGTTTATTTGTAGATGTTGGGCCATCGTTGGCATAATATCCACCACTGCTGGCAGGACATTTTGTTTCTTTTTATCACCAAAGTAATCGTTTAATCCCTTTGCGTTGGTTACTATCCAAGTACTCCGTTCTCGCTCCGACTGCCCACCGTGGTTTCGTCCACTCGCAACATCCCGTCCATGATCAGTGGTAATAAACACCTGCCAATCTTCTTTAAAATTAGCCTCACGGTACTGAATTGCTTTCCACAATCTTCCCATTTGATTGTCCATGATTTTGACCGCCTTGATAAACTGCTCGCTGTCTCCGTATTTATGCCCCATATCATCGGTATATTCAAGATACACCCAAGTTAAATCAGGGCTTTCGTCTTTGATATATCGGGCGGCTTCCTCCACCACACGTTCGTCTATTTTGTGGATGTATTCTTTTTCTGCATCGTGGGGATAATGCAAGGTATCCAATTCAAAACCATCAAAATAATAATCTACTTTTAAATGGTTTGTCTGAGGCAAACCTGTGCCTAAAAGCTTGGTTCTATTGTCTAGCCAAGTCGAAAAAATAGCCGTTTTTTTGTAAGGATATTGTTCTTCAAAAAAGCGAAAAATAGTCCAATAATGGTAATTGGGTTCTTTGATGTTATTGTCCCAAACGTTGTGCTTATTCACCCACGTTCCTGTCAATAAACTATTGTAGCCCACTGCCGATATGGTGGGGGTTTGAGAATACGTATTTTTCTTTCCCCCAACATACGCACGGGTATAACCCGCTGGATGTCCGATGGCTTTTAGATTGGGCAAATCAAGCTTTTCAATCACATCTGAGGCAATTCCATCCACAATCACAAAAAGCGATTTGGGCGTCCGTGTTTGAGCCGCTACGCCCATGGATGCTCCCCAGAAGATGACTCCAGCCTGAACAAGTGTTCTAAAATACTTCATGGTTTATTCTTCTCCCGTTTCTGTGGCAGCAGGAATGTTTGTAGCCTCTTCTTTTTGTTTTTCCAATAAAGCCGCATCTTCTTTTACAAACAAGCGCGTAGCCATTACCTCTTCCAACGTAACATGGAAAAAACGTTCGTGGATATTGAAAGCTTCCCCTTTTTCGTCTTCGCATTTGATGTAGTTACCATCTTCCTGTAACTCGTAGGCATTGACATTATCTCGGAAATTATAGTCCAAAATATGAATTGCTTGTTGTTTAACCCTTGGGTTGACAAATTCAAACATGGATTCAATCCGACGGTCAAACGAACGTACCATCACATCGGCACTTCCTCCATATACTTTGGGTTTGCCATTGTTATGAAAATAGAATACGCGGGTATGTTCCAAGAAATCACCCACGATTGACCGTACGGTAATATTTTCACTCAAACCTGCCCGACCTGGACGCAAACAACAAATACCTCTGACAATGAGGCGAATAGGCACCCCCGCTTGCGAAGCTTTGTACAATTCTTCGATGGTCGATTTGTCTTCTAATGAATTGATTTTGATACAAATCCCACTTGAAAGTCCTTGAGCGGCATTTTCTGCTTCTCGCCGAATCAGTTTTACAATTTGTTTGCGCATATCGCGCGGCGCAGTGAGCAGGTATTGATAATCGTTTGGCAACGAATGCCCCGTAATTACGTTGAAAAACTCCGTAATGTCACGATTATATACCTCGTCGCAGGTGAGCAAACCAATGTCGGTATAAAGCTTTGCCGTTTCTTCATTATAATTACCGCTGGCTAGGTGAGAGTAACTCACAACGCCTTGCTCTTCAGCTCTTACTATTTGGAGGAGTTTGGTGTGGGTTTTAAAACGAGTAATGCCATAAATCACAAAACAGCCTGCTTTTTGGAGGCGTTCGGCCTCGCGCATGTTATTCTCTTCGTCGAAACGGGCCTTTACTTCAAACAAAACCGATACGTGTTTTCCATTTTCAGCGGCTTTTAGCAAGGCCGCCGTAATGCGTGATTTTTTGGCTAGACGATAAATCGTCAACTTAATTGCCAATACTTGCGGGTCTTCTGCGGCGTATTCCAACATCTTCAAAACTGGCTCAAAGTTGTTATAAGGATGGTGCAGCATAACATCTCCCTCTTTGATGGTCTCAAAAATGTCGTCTAAAATTTGCCCAGGTTCAAGGCCCAACGGCGGAACAACGGAAGGTGGTGGTGGCGTAAGTTCGGCAAATTCGGGATGTTTGATAATTTGCCACAAACACGTAAAATCGAGTAAGTGATTGCACGTAAAGACGTTATAATCATCAAATTCCCAGCGCTTTTTGAGTAGGTTTAGGAGCCAATCAGTCATTCCTTTTTCGACCTCCATTCGCACCACACGCCCTAAGCGCCGCGTTTTTAGTTTCTGTTTTACTTCGTCAAGAAAATCACTTTCATCATCGTCATTTTCCTCAATAGAGAAGTCACCATTACGCACAATACGGAACAAGTGCATGTCCGTAATCTCTACGTTTCGGTATAATTTATGTAATTCGTGGCGGATAATTTCTTCAATTGGAATAAACAAAAACTCCCCATTTTTTCGCTCAATCGTATAGAACCGTCGAAGGTTTACGGGAATTTGAACAAACGAAATGCGGCGATTTTCTTCGTCACCCTTTCCTTTTTCGTGCGAGTTGGTAATCACCGCAAAAATCAGGGTTTTGGCCAATAATACAGGAAACGTATGGGTATAATCAAAAAGCATCGGCGTCAGCATCGGGTAAATCGTTCGGTCGAAATACTTACCTACTTCCTGTTTTTCAACGTCGTCCAAATCCACACAACCACCAATGCGCAGTTTGTGCTCCGCAAACAAAGGCATAAGTTGTTTCTCAAAGACCTCGTCTTGTGCTTCGGTAAATTTATGAATGGCCGACATCAACGCCTTGCGAAAGGGAATTTCTCGCAGCCCCGAATAGTCCACCCGCTCTTTGCCGTAGTCGAGGTAATTGTACAAACTCCCTACTCGAATGGTAAAGAATTCATCCAAATTCGAGTCTGAAATGGCCAAGAACTTCATTCTTTCAAATAGCGTTCGGCGGCTACTACGAGCTTGGTCAAGCACTCGAAAATTAAACTGTAACCAACTCAAATCACGGCTGATAAAATTACTTTGTTCGATGGTTTGACTCACCCGTTCTACCGAACGCGAGAAACGGTCATGGTCTTCGGCAGTTTGTCTCTCCTCCTTAGTTTCGCGACGATCACGGCCAAAAGTAAATAAAGATGCTAAATTTTTAAGGTTATCGGATGCAGGCATGTTTCTTATTTTATTCTTCAAAAATAGGTGGTTATCAACAAAAAGCCATTCGTCGGATAGGACGAATGGCTTTTATTAACGTTTTCTTAACAAGAGTTATTTCAACATAGCCTTCGCCACGTAATAATTTCTCAAGCGACGTTTAAACGTCAACGCGGGCGTATTTTGCATTGCGTTCGATAAAATCACGGCGAGGCGCTACTTCATCACCCATCAACATAGAGAACAGGTGGTCTGATTCCGCCCCCGACTCGATGCCTACTTGCTTCAAGCTACGGTTTTCTGGGTTCATGGTTGTTTCCCACAACTGTTCTGGGTTCATTTCTCCCAAACCTTTGTAACGCTGAATATAGACACTGTCTTCTTTTCCTCCCGAAATCTCCCGCACGGCTTGCTCACGCTGCGTTTCTGTCCAACAATAGCGTTCTTCTTTGCCTTTTTTCACCAAATACAAAGGTGGTTGGGCAATGTAGATGTAGCCATTGTCAATGAGTTCTTTCATATAACGGAAGAAAAACGTCAAAATCAAAGTCCGAATGTGGCTCCCGTCCACGTCGGCATCGGTCATGATGATGATTTTGTGGTAGCGGAGTTTTTCGATATTGAGCGCACGTTCATCGCCATCACGACCAAACTGCACCCCAAGGGCAGTAATCATGTTTTTGATTTCTTCGTTTTCGTAAATCTTGTATTCTTGGGCTTTTTCAACGTTTAAGATTTTACCTCTCAACGGTAAAATAGCTTGGAAGGCGCGGTTACGACCTTGTTTGGCCGAGCCTCCCGCCGAGTCTCCCTCCACCAAGTACAATTCGCAAGCCGACGGGTCGGTTTCTGAGCAGTCGGCCAGTTTTCCTGGCAAACCACCGCCACCAAGCACGGTTTTACGTTGTACCATTTCGCGGGCTTTACGCGCTGCGATACGGGCTTTGGCGGCTAAGATTACTTTATCAACAATCGTACGAGCCTCTTTGGGGTTTTCTTGCAAGAAATTTTCAAGCATTTCGCTCACTACTTGACTTACAGCCCCAGCCACGTCGGAGTTACCTAACTTGGTTTTTGTTTGTCCTTCAAACTGTGGTTCGGCTACTTTTACCGAAATCACGGCCGTTAAGCCTTCACGGAAATCGTCGCCACTGATTTCGATTTTTTCTTTGGCCAAAATTCCCGTTTTTTCTGCATAGTTTTTCAACGTACGCGTCAACGCCATACGGAAGCCCGAAACGTGCGTACCACCCTCAATCGTATTGATGTTGTTGACATACGATACCACGTTTTCTGAATACGAAGTATTGTAAATCATTGCCACTTCCACAGGCACCGTTCCCTTTTCATTTTCCATGTAAATAGGGGTTTGGATAAGTTGGTCGCGGGTACTATCGAGGTAGGTCACAAACTCTGTCAAGCCTCCTTCAGAGTGAAACTCTTCGGTGCGTGGCTGTCCATGTTCATCTAAGTCGCGCAAATCGGTCAACGTCAAGCGGATGCCTTTGTTCAAAAACGATAGCTCACGAATACGGTTAGCGACCGTTTCGTACTTGTATTCTGACACCGTAAAAATGCTGTCATCGGGCAAGAAGTGTACAAACGTTCCTGTATCGGTTGCTTCGCCGATTTCGCGAACGGCGTATTTAGGCTTACCAATGCTATATTCTTGTTCAAATATTTTTCCTTCACGGTGTACTTCTACGCGAAGGTATTTTGAAAGGGCGTTTACGCAGGACACCCCTACCCCGTGCAAACCACCTGATACTTTGTATGTGTCTTTGTCGAATTTACCCCCTGCGTGCAAAACGGTCATTACCACTTCCAACGCCGATTTTTTTTCTTTGGGGTGAATGCCTGTCGGAATCCCCCGACCATTATCTTTTACCGTAACTGAGTTGTCGGTATTGATAGTGACGCTGATAAGGTCACAATGCCCCGCTAGTGCTTCGTCAATCGAGTTATCAACTACTTCCCAAATAAGGTGGTGAAGCCCCTTAATACCAATGTCTCCAATGTACATCGCAGGACGCTTGCGAACGGCTTCGAGACCTTCAAGAACTTGGATGTTTTCGGCTGAATAATTACTTCTGTCAATCTGTTCGGAAATTTCAATCGTTTCGGTTGCCATATTTTGAAATTGGTAACGAATAGGGTACTTATTGATGTACTTTTTGTATTAATTAAGGCGTAAAACTACAAATTTCTACGCAAAAATCCTAAAAATTGACACGCATCAATCAACAGCTTTTTAAAAGCTTCTAATGTCATAAAAACCGCCGTTTTCAAATTGAGGATTTCCAACGGCTTGGTATAAAAATGTCGCAACGCTGGCGGGAGAACGGAGTTGCCCTTCGGCAAAAAGACGTTGAAAACGCTCGACTTGAGAAAACTGGGAACTGTCCAAGGCGCGAAGAGTTGTCTGCATTTCGGTGTCCACCACGCCAGGAGCAAAGCCCCAAACTTTGGCAGGTAGCTGATGAAGGTTTATCTCCGTACCGAGTACCTGCGTAGCCATCAGCAGCCCTGCCTTCGACGAACAATACGCCCCCCAGCCATCGTACGCCTTGAGGGCCGCACCTGATAAAAGATTGATGATTTCGACCGCGACGTTTTGGGAAGAACCAATCGACAGCAGGCCGTTTTGTAAAATCATTGGCGCCGTTTGGTTCACAAAAATGGTTTGGGCAATGTCATACGGAGAGGCTTGAAATGAGGGTACAACTTCCCCCAAACGGCCTGCATTATTGAAAAGAATCACCTGCTCAAACGCCCCTTGGCCAATCAGTTGACCAAGCATCAAAAGCACCGACTCACAGCCTTCAATGCTGCTCAAATCCGCCCCTACATCCACGTAGCGCGGCGAAGTTTGCTCCACGTACGTCCGCGAAATCCCTACCACTGTATCTTGGCTTCCGTCCATGAGAAATGTGTCAACGAGTGCTTTCCCAAGGCCACGGTTACTTCCTGTAATAATAACAAGTCGTTTGTTCATTGATTCCTATCTTATTGAAACAGCTTTAACAGCTCAAACTCATAAGCTGACAAATTTTTGGTTAATTTAGTAATGTCCGCAGGTTGTGGTTCTTGTTTGGTCAACTTTTGCGTCATCCACTTTTTGAGGTACCACGTCAAGCGATTATCAGGGTTGTAAGGCTCGCCCGAGCCAAGGTTTTCGGGCCATTTTTCGGCCTGTTCTAAAACCGCAAACGCCTCACGGTATTTCTTCTGCTGGTTGAGCGTCGCGGCGTACCGAATGTTGAGTTCTCGGTACAACTTATGCGCGCCCGAGGCTCCTTCGTTTGGCAAAATCGTCAGCGAATTTAGCACCTCAAGCGCTTCTTTGTAGCGCCCTGCCTGATTCAACAACTCTGCCCGCTGTTGTCCTAAAATATAAATCTCGTGTTCGGGCAAGCCCGAAGTTTCTACTTTTTTGGTTTTTAAGTACTTGTTCAACTTTTCCTCGTTGAGGCGAATGGCTTTGTTCAACTCCCCATTGGCCGCATAAAACTCAGTTAAACGCTTCACTACACGCCAACTTTTGGGGTCAATGTCGTAGGCTTTTTCGAGGGCTTTTTGGGCAATCTCTTTGTCATTTTTAAATAATTCTGCCTTGGCTAGAAAATACGGAGCGTAGGCGATTTCTTCTTCTTTCTTTATCAATTTTGGGTCGCGGGTTTGCACCGCCAAAGCTATCAAAAACGAATAGTAACTTGCTTTGGTAACTAGCTCTTTGTCTTCATCGAACTGAACGTTCTGAAGCAGAACGTTATCTTCCATCCGAAACGGGAAACTCCCTTCCGCTGACATTTTCAATGCTTCACGCTGAACTGACTTACCATCCTGCCCTAATGACTTCATTAACTCTCCTTTCCAAAGCAACACCATCGGCTGCTTCGGCGCCATATCCAACAGTTGTAGCCCTTCTTCTCGGCAAAGGAGTTTGTTGTATAAGTTCGCTAATTCAAGGTACGTTTCGTGCGGCAGTTCTGATTGAATTGAGGCGGTGAAGTCGGTTTTATCTTCGGCTCGTTGGGTAATGAGGTATTTTTCAAAACGTGCCAAATGGTTGAGTGGGTCTTGGTACAGCAGCGTTTCGGCAAGCTTCAGCGCCTCCGCCATTTTTCCTTGTTTTCGGGTGTTAATAAGGCTCAGTTCTGCTGCTCGGAGGTTGTGTACATCGGCTTCCTTGGCCAAAAGAAGGTACTCTTCCGCTTTTTTCCAGTCTTTATTACGCATCGCAACGGTGGCTAGATGCGTTTTCGCCGCCGACCGATACCGCACATCAAGAGACGCCACGCCCAGAAAGTCTTCGGCAATGTTTAAATTATTCCACTCTAGCGTGCCTTTTACATAATTTGCCTTGGGATGGTACGCATCAATAGCCAGCGCCTTTTTCAAATTAGCTAAAGCAACGTCATTCCTCATCCATTTTTTGGCTAGATACAGCTCGGCAAGATCCACCAGCGCATCGACGTGCGTAGGATTTTTGGTTAAAAGTTTGGTAAAATATACCTCTGCTTCGTCATAAAGCCGTTGGTTAGCAAGGTCTTTGGCACGGGTATAAAGCCCATATTCCGACTCCCAATCAAACTCTTTTGGGGCAGCAAGGGGTCTAGTTAAATCAGCGGGTTGGCCATTAGCAATCACTGTTTCTCCTAGTTGTATTTTGAGACGTTCCACTTCTCCCGACCAGCGTACTGAGTCCCTGATGGTCTCCAGTGTTTTTAATTGAAGTCGCTTTGTTACGGGTTGATCAAGGGGATAAGGCACCGACATCCTTAGGGTATCGTTGAGCGGGCTAATGGCGCAGGCATCCCATTTCAACCATCCATTTTGTACCCGAAGATTCAATGCTATTTCAGGCGTTGCGTGTGTCAACCCACGAGTTTGTTTCACTGGAAACCAATATTCAGTCCAACTGTCGTGAGTATAGGGCATGAAAGACACGTGCTTAAAAGGACTGTACATACTGCCTTCAGCAGCTTGATTAAATAATCGCCCCGACTGCAACTCAACGTATTGGCCGTCAGTATCGGTCAGGAGTTTTTCCCAAATCATTCCCTCGCGTGATAGCCCCCAAATCCAGATTTTTTTACCAAGTTTCTCATGATAAGGTGAATAACGGGCAAAACCCATATTATCGTCATGCCAAAAACCACCATAAAAGTCTGTTTTTTTACCCAAAACGTGGTAAGACTTGTACGTGCCGAAGTTATTTTGTTCGTAAAAATTCAGGTTTCTTCCCAGCGAATCTTTTGGCCATGGGCCGACTTCTCCCTCATGCCCGATGTAATGGGTGCCAGGAAAAACAAATTCGAGGTTTCCTGCGGCTTTGAAACCTGCATTCATCCAGTGATAATAACTCGTTTCAAAAGGAGTAGCATTGTACCAATGCGACTTGGTGGTAAAATAGGCTTTGTCTTTGGGCAAATTTACCTCCACCATCCAGCGCGTTCGTGCCGACCAATCCCATGCCCCCAAAAAACAGCTAACGCTTCCATCGTCGTTGGTTCGCGTAAAATAATCGACGGGAGCCGATACCGTAGGCGCATGGCCAATATCTCCAAAGTTGATTTCAATACCACCCGACGTCCACGCGCCCCGCATCGCCACGTCTCGGAATTTGACGACATGATTGAAGTAAATGAAAGGGAAGTTGGTAGACTTTTCGTAAGCACCCCAAATTTTACCCCCGACTTCGGGCGTGATATAGACTTTGATGTAGTCGTTTTCAAGTTCAATAAACTTCCAATCTTTCAACACGGGCTTGTCGGTATAGCCATCGTAGCGAAAATAAGGATAGATACGCCCAGGCTTAGGCACTGGGTCAGGGTCCGAAAACGGGTAGGTGGTGAGGGTTTGGGTGGTTTCACGAACAACTGCGTTTTGAGCCGTTGAAGCTTGGAACAGTCCCAACATCAGGCCGATAAACAACCATTGTTTCGGGGCTAAAAAATAGAGCGGACTCATGGGTTTGTGTGAAGTTATTGGATAATGCAAGATAAAATTTTGGCTTGGTTTGTGTCGCTTTTTTGAGTAAAATTGTCAAAAAAAAGAACACGCTATGGTTGTCATTGCCACCAAACGACGCCCAAAAATTCGGAAAATACCCGCCCACTTGGTCTATGAAGAGCTGGACGGGCAAGCCTTGCCTTATCGCGGTTATTTGGAAGTATTATCAGGAAAGAAAACATTGGAAGAAATCATGGGCAGCAGTTCACTACAGGCCGTGTTGGTCTATTTAATTGGTCTTTATATCGGGGTTCGTATCAATCGAAAAAAATATTTAATTGCCTCCAATGAGTCAGGCTTGCACGTAAGTTCAGGGAGTAACTTAGCCAACGATATTGCCATTTTTGAAAAAGGAAAAATTACATTGACCGATAAATACTTTGATGTGGCACCTAAAATAGTGATTGAAGTGGACATCAAAGTAGCGCTTGAAGGAACTGGGCTGACAAGCGACCTGGAATATGTTTTGAACAAATCGCAGAAAATGCTTGATTTTGGGGTAGAAAAAGTCATTTGGATTACTACCCAAACCAAGAAAATCTTTGTCATCACGGCCAATGCTCCCTGGTATCTCGTCAATTACGACGAAAACATTCCCTTAATGGAAGATTGCACCCTGAATCTTGCCCAACTGCTTCGAGACGAAGAAATTGACTATTAAATTTTTACTTCCTGTCCAAAATCAACGCCTCTCCATCATTTACGCCAACAATTATCCGTTTGTTTTTACTTGAATTGATTGTTTGTAAATTTCTAATATCGCCTTTTAAGTTCAATCCTGATTGAGATTGTGAAGCATATTTGAAATTGTTTTTTCCATCACCCAAAAGCAGTACACCATGATTGGCGAGGTAGCGCCCAAATTTGATGCGTGTCCACGTATTACCACCCGCCAAGAGCAAATCTTTTTTGCCATCATTATCAAAATCATCAGCTACAATAGCCGTTACAGGCGCATATTGGGCTTCCATCGGTAGTGTATGGGCTTTAAACCCTTTAGTTCCTTGGTTTTCGAGATAAATGGTTTGCATAATTTCTGATTTCAAAACTTTAGCATTTTCCAACTCCTTTGAGCTAAAAACATCAGTTATCGTAGCCGTTGAATACGATTTATAATCAGTGAATTTTTTCTTAATAAACGGCATTGGTTCGGCCAAATCATCCCGAGAAGCCATCGGATACGAGACCCCACCAATGTAATAACTCAGAACAGGTACAATCGAACCGTTATCCATAAAATCTTTGTAATGAACAGTCATCGGTTCTTTTTCATTGACTTTAAACTGGGTATTTAATCCACAATTTCCAATAATTAAATCCAAGTCTCCATCGCCATCCATGTCGGTGGCATTGATTTTATTCCACCAACCAGTACTTGCAAAATGGATGTATTCCGCCGATTTATCGGTCAATTTCCCTTTTGAATTGATAAAAACTTTAATGGGCATCCACTCCCCTACTACAATCAAGTCTTGCTGTTTGTCGTTATTCAAATCCATCCAAACGGCATCGGTTACCATACCGATTTGACTCAATGATGCACAAATTTTTTGGGTATTGTCGGTAAATCGTGGCGACGAACCGTTCCCTTTCCCTTCATTGATTAAAATATAAGAATTGGGAGCAACAGGATAACTTCGTGGTACAATTCTTCCGCCAACAAAAAGGTCTAAATCACCATCAGAATCGATATCAGCCGCTTTTACACAGCCTTTGCTTGTTAATAGTTTTGGAAGAGCATTTTCGCTTATGGAATAATTCCCTTTTCCATCGTTTAGGTACAATCTATCTTGTAACAATGGGTCATTTGTTTCAAATTCATACCCTCCCGCTGCCATATAAAGGTCTTTGTCACCGTCGTTATCTGCATCAAAAAACGCGCCTGCTACATCCTCGCTACCAGCACTTTGAGCAAATATCGGCGTATTTGTTTTACTAAATGTATTGTTTTTATTTTGGGTAAATAATTGCGAAACTTCGCCTTTTGCTCCCCCCATAAAAAAGTCATCCAAGCCATCGTTATTGATGTCTGCTACCTCAATAGAAGGCCCTTGTCGACTGTAATAATTTGGCAAAAGCGATTGCACTGTAAAATCGCTAAATCCATTTTCTTTGTGAATCACATTTGTCAGGCTGCTTTGCGAGAAAATCGGATTGGGCTTTTGATTCTGATACACCCATTTGTTTTGGGCATCAGCTATTTTTAATGTTAAGGCTTGGTTCGTTTTTACAGTGGTTAATTTTTGGTAAGAATCATTTGGCCAAATAACTATGAGCGAATCAATCGTGGTATTTTCGCCAACGCCAAAGTTTAAAACAAGATCATTTGATGATTGAAAGCCCCTAACAGGCGACTGTTCTTGGTACATAAGTTTCCCATTAGCGTATAATTTCACTTTTGCACCAATGCCAAAACGGTTGGTAGCGCCACCATCTAATTTGACAGACAAATAATTGTTTTTACTTAATTTTTCAGCATTGTTTTTATAAATACTCGCCAACGCGTTGGTATTATTCACGATTAAATCGAGGTCGCCGTCGTTGTCCAAATCCGCATAAGCAGCCCCAGCAGAAACACCTTTTGTTGTGAAACCCCATTCGTTAGACATTTTTTGAAAGGTCCCATCGCCTTTGTTTTTGAAAGCATAATTTTGGGTTTCATTTTTAGGCATTTTTCGTAAATATTCAGGAATCGGGTCCACATTTGCGGAGTCTTTTGCCATTGACTTGATGACCCTATCCACCGAATATTTCAAAAAATCCATTTCGGTATAATCTTTTACGTAGCCATTGGTGATGAAAAGGTCTTTAAATCCATCTTTATCAAAATCGCTGAATAAACCTGCCCAACTCCAGTCAGTATTCGACACGCCAGCAAGCTGCCCCACTTCGCTAAAAGTACCATCACCATTGTTGCGTTGAAGCATATTTCGGCTGAATTGATAATAAAATCCTTGCCTAAACAGAAACTGGAACTTATTGAAATTCTCAGGCCCACTGTGCATTTTGATGGTTTTATTGTCTTCGGGCATCATGTCGAGGGTCAGTAAATCCACATTGCCATCGTTGTCGTAATCAGCAGCATCGGTTCCCATCGAATAGAGGGAAATGTTATCCATTTTCTGAACAAGTTTTTCGGTAAATCGTGGGGATGAACCTGTCACATTGCCATTGTTTTCAAAGAAATAATCAGGTTCGTTAAAATCATTGGAAACCGAAATATCAGGCCAACCATCATTGTTAAAATCTGAGACTGTAACACCCAAACCAAAAGTCAGGACATTTGAAAAAATGCCTTCTTGGTCAGAGACATTGGTAAAGCCCCCCTTAGTCCCCCCAACAGGGGGAATTAAATCGTTGCGGTACAATTTACTGGCATAATCAGGATTACGTTCTTTTCTTAACTCGGGGTTATCTTGGACACCAGCGGTATATTTTTGTATCGAGTGATTGATGATAAAACAATCTAAATCACCGTCTTTGTCATAATCTAAAAATGAGGCCATGGTCGAATAGCCATTGTCGGCTAAGCCATATTCATCCGCTTTTTCGGTAAAACTTAAATCGCCATTATTAATAAAAAGAAGGTTTTTACGGCGGTCTGGGTTAATATCAGCACTTCGACAAATATAAATATCTAATTTCCCATCATTGTTTACATCACTCATCGTTGCACCAGTACACCAGCCCTGCATTTGGTCAACGCCCGCTTTTTTGGTAATATCTTCAAACTGAAAGTTTCCTTTGTTCAAAAAAAGCCTATTTCTGACCATATTTCCCGTAAAAAGTATGTCTTGGAGCCCGTCGTTATTAATATCACCAACGGCGACTCCTCCGCCATTGTAGAAATAGATATAGTTGGCAACATTTAAAGGGCCATCTTCAAACAGCGTATTTCTGAAATTGATACCTGTTTCATCGCCAGATAATTCAGTAAAAAGGGCATTATTGTCTTTACACGAATTCAAAAAAAACAGTGTAAAAAGGGCGAATAGAAGTTTTCGCATGGTTTTGGGTATGAGTGATAAAGAGATTCCACCAAATAACAATATTCGGTGGAATCTACAAAAAAGCTTAGTACAAAATCTAGTTCTTATCCCACCAAAGAGGTGTTGTAACTTTATCGCCACCAGAACCTAACAACGGCACTGCTGCATCAACTGCCGCTTTGTTGTTTTGTTTTTCTGATAACAAGAATGGTATTCTTCGTATCCATTGCTTCGTTGGATCCGTAATATCAGGGTTTTCAGAATTTGCCACTGGATATAAAATGAAGTTACGACCACGACGATAATCGGCCCAAGCCTCTGATCCATCAGGGAAGATCGCCAACCATTTCTGAATCGCAATTTGTTCTCTTTGGGTGGCTATGTCACTTGCCCATTTAATTGGAGCTTTTGACACCGCTGGCGATTTCAAGAAATCTTCTGGGGCAACAGGCACATCTGGGCTATTGATATAGGCCGTGATGGCGGCGGCATCGGTTATTCCCCATTGTCTCATTGATTGCCGAATACCTTCTTCGTACAAACTTTGGGCAGTACCGTTCATATTCCAACCCAACAAGGCACCTTCGGCACGCAAGAAAAATGCTTCCGCTACCGACATGATGTTTTGTGGAGTCTCTAAGTAAGTGCCATTTCCTCCAAAATCAGGGGAAGACCATCTAGCACCTACTTTGGCGTTGGCCGTTGGCAGGTTGATTGCCTCCGTCAATTGGGTAGAAGTAAGCCCATTGCGCAAACCGTCGTATTTTCCTGTCCCATTAGGATTGGCTTTTGTCGCATTGTTTGGCAACCAATAAACCGACATACGCGGGTCTTTGTATCCTTTCATCACCGACTCCATCGAAGCACTCATACGAAACTCGTTCCAATCTGACATGATTGAAAGGCCGTTGTTGTCTGATCCTTTGGTACTTTTCTGAAGCAAAGCATCATCGCCCGGGCTGGCCTGAAATACGCCTGCTGCCACCGCTGCTTCTGCTTCGGTTTTTGCTCTTGCAGGGTCCACTTTTGAAATCCGCAATGCTAAACGCAATCTTAACGTATTGGCAAATCTAAACCATTTACCAGCATCACCACCGTAAATCAAGTCAAAAGTTCCGTAGGGTTTTTCGTTTTGCTTATTTTTCAATACATCAGAAGCGGCAGCCAATTTTTTGAAGAAATCATCATAGATTTTATCTTGGGCGTCATACGCTACCGAACTACCCGGTTTTCCAGCATTAAAGTAAGGAATTGGCCCCCAGTAATCCGTGACTCTATGAAAACCAAGTACCCAAACCACGTCGGCAATGGCTGCTTCAGCAGAACCCGCAGGAGCAGCCGCCTTGATTGACTGCAACTGAGGCACCATGTCGGTATAAATCGGATTAAAAGCAGCACCTACCCAGTCCATACGAATATTCAAACGGTCAGATGGGAAATAGGTAGCCGTACAAGCAAAATATTGGGCGTATTGATCTGCAAACAGGTTTTGTGCAATCTGATAATTCCAAATATTAGGAACCGCTGAAGCCTCGGCTTTGGCAAAAAGAAATGGTAATTCGGCCGAACCTACGGTAGCAACTGAGTTTCTGTCTGTATTAATTTCGTCAAATTTGTCTGTACAAGAACTGAATAGGAGTACAAAAAAACTGAGAACAGACAAGGATTTTAAAAAGCTATCTATTTTCATTTTGTAAAATTTTAATTGAAAAATTAAACCTTAGAACGTTACTTGTAAATTTACCCCCAATGTACGAGTTGCAGGCATTGTACCATATTCAACACCTTGGAAGTTACCATTACCCAAGCTCATATCAGGGTCAAACCACATTTTACGTTTTTCTAAACCAGGGATGTCCAAGATTGAACTGCCTCTGTATAACCACAATAAGTTACGGGCGACGAGCATCAATTTGGCTGCCTTCACCGCTTTAATGTTTTTTACAGGAAGATTGTAACCGATTGAAAGTTCGCGTACTCTGAAATTAGTAGCATCATACGCAAAAAACTCACCTGCACCATATCTTTTACCAGAAGCGATTTGCCAGAAATCCTGCGCTTTGATGGTTTTTGAGTTAGCTTCTCCTTTATCATTTACACCACCCAAATTCCAACCGCCTTCGCGATACGCCTCGGTTCCTTCAGTAATACCACTAAAAGCTAGGTTCATTTCAGTTCCTGAAACAACAATGCCACCCACACGACCATCTACCAATAAGCGTACAGAAACACCTTTGTAGTCAAACGAGTTGGTAAGGCCGAGTGTTGCTTTTGGATTGAAATTACCGATATAGCTTTGCTCCTGTGTTAAAGTAGGCTTGCCGTTGGCATCAACTATGTATTGTCCAGAGGCATTTGTATTCCATCTGAAAGCCAACAAATCACCATAAGCTTTGCCTTCTTCAACTACTGGCGTTGCCGAGCGACCGAATCCACCACCGAGATAGAATATTTTTACTTGATCGCTCAATTCCACCACTTTGTTGCGGTTCATCGCAGCATTGAAAGTAATATCCCATTTCAAAGGCGAATCTTGCGGCAAAGGGGTTCCTGTTAGTACCAATTCAAGACCTGAGTTTTGGATATTTCCAGCGTTGATGTATTGTCTGCTGAATCCAGTGGCAACTGGTAAGCTCACACTCAACAATTGATTGAATGAGTTACTCTTATAGTAAGTAGCGGTAACCCCTAATCTATTTTGTAAGAATTTAGCTTCAAGTCCAAACTCTAAGTTTCTAACAATTTCAGGCTTTAAGAGTATGTTTTGGATTGTATAAAACGAATAAAAAGAGTCAGTCGTTAGCTTGTTGAATCTCACCTCAAACAAGCTAAATGAAAGAGAAATTCTCTGAAATGACTGACTCTCAGTGGCAAGTTGTCGAAAAAATAATTGATAACCAAAGAGTCCGCCACCATTCCCTGCGAACGATAGTGAATGCCATATTTTGGATTAACAACACGGGTTCCCAATGGCGAAATATGGAAAGTAAGTACCCACCATGGCAGACTGTTTACTATCACTTTCGACAATTCAAGCTGCGTGGTATCTGGGAGGAATTGCTGGACTGCCTTGCCATTGATGAACGTAAACGGCAAGAAAGGCAGGCCACACCTAGTTTACTTGCTATTGATAGTCAAAGCATTAAATCAGTTCAGTTCATCGGTGAAGACACAGGAATTGATGGGAATAAAAAAATAAATGGACGAAAGAGGACGATTTTAGTAGATACCTTGGGCATTCCGTGGTGTGTCAAAGTGACTTCTGCTGGGGTGTCTGACAACCAAGCTGGTATTGTGGCACTTGAAAGTTTAAAAGGCAAGGTGCCTCGCTTGCGGAAAATCATTGGCGACCATGGTTATAAGACGACTTTCATCCAACACGCTTATGAAAAGTATAGCTGGAAGATAGAAATTGCACAAAAACCAGAATCGACTCAAGGATTCGTGCCACAGAAAAACCGCTGGCAGGTCGAAAGGTCGTTCGGATGGCTCAATTTCAGGCGCCGATTGGCAAAGGATTACGAGAAAACCGTAGAATCATCTGAAGCCATGCTACAAATTGCCTATACAACCATACTGCTCAACAGATTGCCAAATTAGTTTCCAAAACATACTCTAAGTTAGGGAAAGGAAGCGTAGAATTGATTTGTAGAAATCCATTTCCAGCCCCTTGACCATAGTTATAAACCGATTTCAATAGACCAAATCTACCCCCATTACCTACTTCGGCATAGTTTAGGCTTGCTTTTAAGAAGGAGATGCTTTCTGGTAATTTAACCAAATCAGAAATTATGGTAGAAAGCCCCGCCGAAGGATAAAGGAAGGAGTGAGGACTTGGAAGCCTTGAATCCCAGTCGTTACGCAAACTTAAATCCAAAAACACCGATTCTTTCAAAGACAAGTTGGCTTGTGCAAATACCGACTGTGTTTGTACTTGGGTAAAGCTTGATGTTACGGATGGGTTTTGTGCAAAATTCAAGCTGAATTTATTGGTTACATTCAAACCACCTGCTGACTGAGTATTACCATCGTATTGGCTATCTTGGAAAATTCCACCTACGCGATAATTGATGTTTAAATTATCAGTGATTTTGTTATTACCATCAAGCATCAAGTCAAACCATTTTTCGGTTACATTGATGGTGTTTCTTGAATAATCACCACCTGGCCTAGAATACAAGATTGTTCCTTGATAAATCGAAGTTTCGCCGTTGTCAGTAGTTTTATCAAGGTTCGCTTTTCCTGAAAGAGTCAGCCAATCAGTAAGTTTGTATTTAGCCGTTAAAAACCCAATCACTCGATCTCTCGCTTCGTTATTGATGTAATTATTTATCATCCAATAAGGGTTTTGATAAATCGAACTCAGCGTAGATGGAAAAGTAGTAGGCTCTGGGATACCGACATTGTTCAGTTGCTCGTATTGCATCAAATCGGCGGTCGTCATGTTTCTCGCCACATTATAAATGTTTGCAACGGGAGCATTTTCTTCACCCGATCGTGGGCGGCTATTGATGCGTTGATTCACATACGTGATTTTGGCATCCGTCGAAAACCGTTTCGAGATTTGGTTAGTAATACGAAGGTTAATCGTATTTCTGAATAAATCATTTTTGTTAATAATCCCACCAATGCGGTTATTGGTATAAGATACATACGTTTGCATTTTATCTGTACCGCCCGTTACACTAATCGCATTATTTAAGCTCGAACCATTTCTGAAAAAATCCCGAACATTATTAGGCTGTGCAGAATAAGTCCCAGGCTGTCCTAAATAGTTTGTGATAGATTGCCCAGTCATTTTAGCACCCCAGCTTTCGCCCGATGTCGTGCTCAAAATACCACCGTTGCCTTGGCCATAGGTATTTTGAAACCGAGGCAATGCCCAAACATTTTCAGTACTAAACCCTGAATTGATACTTACCGCAATTTTATCTGCTTTACCTTTCTTGGTTGTAATGACTAAAACGCCGTTACCTGCCTGACTTCCATACAACGCTGCTGCGGAGGCACCTCTTAAAACCGTAACAGACTCAATATCATCAGGGTTGATACTCGAAGCACCGTCAGAACCTTGCACAAAACCGAAGTCACTTCCAGCAGTACCGTTTGTACCATTGCTCAATGGCACACCATCTACTACGATCAACGCATTGTTTGACCCCTGAATAGAGCGGTTACCCCTCAATACAATTCGAGCACCTGAACCTGGCCCGCCCGAACCTTGCGTAATAACGGCGTTGGCAATTTTCCCTGAAAGTGAATTTATCACGTTGTTTGGATCCCTTGCTTCTACCAATTCCGTAGGTTTTACGGTTTGGGTTGCATACACCAGCGTTTTCTTTTCACGAGAAATACCAAGTGCCGTAACGACGACTTCGTTTAAGGTACTTGCATTTTCAGTAAGCGAAAAGTCCATCGTCGAAACATTCGCTCCCACTAGTTTTTCTAGGGCATTGAAGCCGATAATCGATACGGCCAACGTCACATCACCATTTGGCACGCTTAAACTATAGACACCATTAGCATCCGTGACGGTTCCTTTGTTTGTGCCCTTGACAATCACCGAAGCGCCAGGTTGGGCTTCATTTGCCGAGGAAGTCACCTTCCCTGTTATGACACGCGTTTGTGCTCGTAGGCCATTTACCATGAAAAGTAAAATGGCTATGAACCATACAAGTTTATTTTTTTGCATAGTAGTTTTGATTAGAGAGAAGAATTGAACGCTACATATTTTGTTTCGTAGCCCACTGAAGAAAACACCAAAGTCCCATAAGCTGGAACCAAAAGTTTAAAGGCACCATCCCCAGCGGAGTTCGTTCCGCGGTTGGTGCCTTTGAGTAGAATGTTCACACAGGGCAGTCCTTGCCCATTTCCGTCTTTGACAGTCCTCGACAGTGCTCTGTCTTGCGCCATCAAATTCCCAGTCGCAATAAGTATTACAACTAAGTTGGCAAATAAAATTTTACGCATAAATAGATTTGGATTAGTTTAAATTACCAAATGCAAGTTATACGCAATTTTTAAATTATTGTTATTAAAATAACAACATTTGTTAAATTTTTTTAATATGTCATTTATACACTTAAAAATTGGACATATCAACGATATACCAATATTTAATCTAATAATAGTACAAAACCCGTTTGGATTATTTCCAAGTATTTATAAGTAATCTTAACCAATTCTTATGGAATATATTCTCAATATCGGTGGTTGAGTACCCGCGTTGGCGCAATAGGTCTTGGTACTTTTGCAGGTCGGGGATAGTGTCTAAGTCGTATAAATTGAAGTTGAGAGAGTCGGCATAGTCTAGAAAAACAAACGCCCTCCTTTGTATATATTTGAGGAGGGCGTTTGAGCTATGTTTAATTTTGAAGAATCAAATCTTCAATTTGTTGAAATAAGTTAGTATTGTCATTGTAATGATTATTGGCGGCCATGTATGCTGCTTGGTGTTCTGCCGCAAACATATTCGGACGCTCTGGTAGTATTGGTGGAATCGGATTGGGTCGAATAACGATTGATTCAATAATCCGCCTCCATCTGGCTAGTAGCGCCGCTTTACCTGCATTCAAAAGCCCAGCTCCAGTGGCGGTATCATACCCTACTGTCGCTACTGAACCATTTCCACCTACACCAATCGTAACATCTGTTGCTGTGGACATCAGAAATGACCGTACACGTGCAGGAGAAATGCCAGGATATGCCTGCAAAACTAATGCGCAAGCTCCCGCAATCTGTGGTGCGGCTGCTGATGTACCGCTGATCGCTGCCCAACCATCATTTGTGGCTGTTTCATCACCATTTGGGTGTGGACTTCCATTGCCTAAAGCTTGGTCTATTTCACAGTTGGCAGGGAGTGGCAACATCAAATAGGCCGCTCTTGGCATCATTCCAACCAAACCCGATAAATCAGGCACTTTTCTACTTGTATAAATATTGCTTGTAAACCCACTGGCATAGTTGCTAGCTTTGAGCGTACCATCCATTTCTCGATACACCCCACCTGCCGAAATCACGTCTGGGTGCTGCCCTGGGAAACCAAAGTGGGTGTTACCAGCAGAAAATACTACAACAATCCCGCTAGCTACTGCTGACGCTATGGATGCCGCTAGAGCTTGATTGGCCGCAGATAAGGGAGGATTGCGAATACTCGACCCCCAGCTGCACGTAATAATTTGGGGAGATTGAGCAACCGCTACGTTGAAAGCTCCAATTGAATTGACAAAATTGATTTTAACGGGTTGGAGCGTTACTTCAGGTGCCACGGCAAAAATATTAGCGGACTCAGATGTACCATGTCCATTTTCATCCGTTAGAGGAGAAACAGCCGATGGTCCTAACAACGGTGTAAGCACGTTATAATAACGGCTTGTGAAAAACGGGTGCTTATACCAACCCGAATCTACCATACATATTTTGATACCCTTACCAGTAAAGCCAGACCGATGTGCTTGGTAGGCATTCAAAACTACCCCAACCCCATCAGGAACTGTCAAATGGTTGTATGTTTTATAGGGTCCAATAATCCGTTCTGACATAAAATATATGGGTTCTTCAATAGCAATCCCTTCTATCAAATCGGCCAATGGAGACTCGTTGGTATTAATCAATCCAGGGGTTGGGCTATTGTTTGAATCCCAAAAAGTGGCGTCGTCTTCTTTACCAGACTCTTTGATAACTCGCTTCTCATTGGATGAAATTTTAGTCTTGAATATTTTTTCATACAATGAAATCGGCCCTGCAATAGACACCCCAATTTTTGACTGGCCTAAGACTTCAAAACCAAGTTCCGTAAATTTCTTAATTGCTTGTGTAATCAACTGCTCTTCTGATTGAAACAAGTGTGCATTTTGGGAGGTGACAATGTCTTTTTCGTCAAAAAGTGACTTTCCTCCAAGTGAACGAACAGACGCAAACGCAAACAACTTTTCGGGGGCACTGGCCTGCCCATCTTCTTTTAATTGTTTATTTTTCATTTTCATAAAACGTAAGGGATAAGTGCCTACTCTATTATACGCTTTTCGGCTTCGGCGTTTTTAGAACTATAATTTTAACCTCGCTTCAGAAGCAAAATTTTTAAGATTTGAACTGAGGTTTTCAATGGATTTATCGAATCCGAAAGCCATGCCTTTAGTGAATATTTCTGTCACACGGTCTAAGTCTTTTTCATTCAATTCTTCTCCCGAAATACTCTTATCATCTCTTAGAGCAATAAAACCCGCCCCAATAGACGTATAAAGAATCAAATCAAGATTGAGCCATGGCTGATAATACCCTTTCTGCTGCTCTTTGCTTTTAGGCTTCCACACATTAAGTATAGATGCTACATTAGGGTTTGTCGTCTCAAGCGATTCGACTAAAAACTCACGAGCGAGTGACGGGTTAAGTTTTGATGATAGTATTTCTTCTGCTAAGGATCCAATACTACTTAAATCCGCCAATGAAATATTTTCAAGCTTTTCAACAGGATTGTTCAAACTAGCTTCTATGAGTTGGGAGTCTCTCAATAGTTCAATCCACAAGAATCTTCTCCAGCACAGCCAAGATTTTCTTCTTGACATCCACAATGAAATATTCATAAAGTACTGCCGTATGATGTTAAAATCGGCAGTTGCTAAACCAGATTGTTGCCCTGGTCTATCATTTGGAGTAAAACCCATTCCTCCCTGTGAGCCTACTCCATTCAAATTCACATTTACAAAATGATGCCAAGTAGAGTCAACAACGACACGGCCAACGCTGGCCAAACGCCCATCCCACACGGCAATAGAAGGAAAACAGTGAGGGTCTGTCAGTGCTTTACCGCTCCCTCCACCAGTTGTACTTCCCCCCAAAACAAAGGAAGTAGCAATAATTTGGGTAGGAACAGTGACGTTGTTAATGGTAAACGACGTTTCGGGCTTACATTCTCCTTCGTGCGGGTGGTCGGGCATGATGTCTATAATCCCAGATGCTCTGACGTTTGTGCTAATAGATAACAAAGGATGCGGCATCCCACTGCCAAACGTTCTCACGGCAATAGTCTGTGGAATATTGTCGGACTGATTATCAAAGAAAAGAGAAGTAGCATCACCCAAACGAGGTCTATTAGTGTCGTTTCTTCTACGCCCACTCATACTCACCTCATTGGCATCATTTGAAGCACCTGCAGGTGTATCAGTCCAATAACGCATGTCTTTCACTCTTGGAATATTTCCGCACAGGGCAGAACCCAAATTTCCGTGGTCTCCAGTGGCAAACAAACCGCCACCACCATTCATATATGCCTCAACAACAGACAATTCACTTTGCGAAAGCCCTGAACCTGAATTTATACCAAACAGCCAAACTTGATCAAAATCATTCAAGTTGACACTGGTTTGAAAGTTGAAGCTACTTATCTGATTTACCACCAATGGATTAAGGCTTGGAGGAGAACTAGAGCGATGCCCAAGTGTAATCTGATAGTTATTCCATGTAGTGGCTTGAAGTTGGTTAAAGGCTGTTAAAAATTCAGAGAGCCCCACAACGCCAGTACCAAAATTCAGTCCACCATCAGTAACTACCAAAACCTTAACAGTACAGCGCCGCCACCACCACCATTTTGGCGTAAATGCCTTAAAAAACTCGGGTTTCAAAGTTTCTAGTTTTCTTATAAGGTCTAGTCTCTCATCCCGATTTAGCAAATACATGTTTTTAAATTGCTCTTCTAACTCTTTCATTATTTGGAAATTATTTTACAAACTCACCTACTCTATTGTACGCTTTTCGGCTTCTGCGTTTTAAAAACTATAATTCTTATAATGATACTATGTAAAGAATTATTAAAACTGACAGTACAAAGGTGGAGCATTTTTAAAAGCGGCAAAAGCCACAAAAAACGGATTTTTATGCCGATTTTTAACGAGAACATATACCGTTTTTTAACGGTATTTAATGCGTAAAAACACTTGATTGTAGGAGAAAAATTAAATATAAATATTTGATATACAGATATTTAAACCAAAATACATATTTACCACACTTCACTGGCAACGAATCTAACTTCCCAAAGCGTTTATATTTGTAATATTCATTTAGTGTTTCACTTTAATATTATCCCTAACATGAAGAAGTTCCTGATTATTTCTAACCTCCTTACATTGAGTTTATGGTTATATACAAGCTACAAGTATAGTAACCTAGCTAGTATCCAAGGCAAAAACTGTGATTGGTTTTGTTACAATTACTCCAATCAACCCATTGAAGAAATCCCCTATCAAGCAATGAATACTGTGATGGATAATTACCGAGATAGATGGGCGAATAAGTTTGATAAAAATGACACACGATGGGTGTGGTTTCCACTAGAAAAGCTAAAGCATTTTATTTATCTTGTGGAAAAAACAAGCTGTAAAGACTGTTTAGCAAAATCAAAAACTACCTTGGGAGTTCGCTTCTATTTTATAGAATATCCAGACAAGGCACAACTAACTGGGATGGATACACCTTCCCAAAACTATTTTGATACATTATCATCAGTCTATTATCGAAAACACAACTTACTTTTGGTACCAACTTTCCAAAAAGGCAAAAATACCCACGTAGATTTTGATATAAAAAGTACCCAAGGAAAATGTGTGTATATGCCGATGAGCGAAGTAATGAAAGGCAATGGCGTAGAAAAAAATCATTTCTCAGTGTTGTCAGCTGCTCCAGGAGACGCCAGCAACCCCTTTGCGATGAACAGAGGAGGAATGGGGCCTCCACCTTATAATGACGGCGATGAGTTAATGCAATCTACTGATAGTCACTAAACGGAATTAAAATGGTAGCCATCATAATGATACTCAGTACTGGGGTCATCATTTCAGAAACGATTGCAGCAATTGCTGGCATTTCCCAACACCGTAAGTTAAGTGACTCCCTTTGGAGTTACTTAGCTTACTATTTGATTTGGATTTGCACGCTTGAGTGGATTGGATGGCTGTCGAGATTATGGAATAAAATGGATTTCAATAGCAGATTGTATAATTATGTCTCTATACCTTCAGAATATTTATTTTTTCTATGGCTGTTGAGTCAACTTATTAGAAGTAGAAAACAAAAGGTATTGGTAATTCCCGAATATAGTATATTGATTTATGCAATAGCTTGGTTTTTAGACCATTTTTACTTTTCAAAACAAACATATGCTTTTCAGTCGTTTTCTGTGACAGTAGGAAGTATCTTGATGGTGGTACTAATTATTGTGTATTTGTATCAAATTGTAGCTTCAGATTATATTTTGTCTTTTGCTAAAACCATAGAATTTTGGGTTATTTTAGGCATCATTTCGTACTATCTATTATCACTGCCTTATTATGGCACTTACAATACATTAACCCAAAATTATAAACACATTTTTGAAATATATCAGGTGATTGTGTACTGCTTATCTATTTGTATGTATTTACTATTTACGGTAGGTTTCCTATGGCCGAAAAAGAGCTAACCATATTTCTGATTCTGGTCAACGTAGTCCTGCTAATTTTTGTCGGCGGGATTTTGGCATTTATTGTACTTTACCGACAACGTAAAATACAATATATCCGTGAGACCCAACTACTGCAACAGCTTCATCAACAAGAACTGATGGAAGCCCAACTTGCGATTCAACAACAGACTATGCGCGATATAGGCAGGGAAATCCACGATGATGTGGGTCAAAAGCTCACACTTGCGTCTATTTATGCCCAAGTCCTGCTTCATTCAAAAGCACTTAAAACAACTGATTCTTTTTCGCAAATGACCGAAATCGCTAAACTGATTGACACTTCTTTGCAAGATTTAAGACAACTTTCTAAATCACTCGTCCAACCCGAACTCACGCATACCCCTCTAGAGGACTTACTTCGGCAGGAAGTAGCCCAAATCAATCAACTTGGAAGTTGCCATGTTCATTTATTGCTTCCATCGGCTCCTCTTTTATTGGATACTTCTATCAAAAATAATATCTTTCGTATCTCACAAGAGTTTATGCAAAATAGTCTCAAGCACGCTTTTTGCCAGACTATTTGGCTCAATATTAGTATCAAACCAGACAGGATTGATTTTGTATTTAAAGATGATGGTAAAGGGTTTGAAATAGATAGACAAAGTACAGGGATTGGATTAGCCAATGTAAAACGACGTTTGAGTGAATTAGCTGCATTTGATGACTCTTTTACGTCAACCTTAGGCAGCGGTACTACTTTACAATTTTCAATTCCATTTCTTACTATTCCAGATGAAACATACAGTAGTAATAGTTGACGACCACCTGCTTATCGCTAAAGCTATTAGCACGATGGTTCGCGGCATGGCTCAGTTTGAGGTTTTGTACGAAGCCGAAAACGGCAGTGTACTCGTGAGCAAATTCAAAACCCGTGATACCATCCCAGATATAGTGTTGTTGGATATTTCGATGCCCATCATGGACGGTTTTCAAACAGCGCAATGGCTCCAAGAAAAATACCCTCATGTAAAAATACTCGTCCTTTCGATGCAGGATGACGAAGATTCGGTTATTAAAATGATAAAATATGGTGTGAAAGGGTATCTCCACAAAAATACCCCTCCTGCCGAACTGGAAAAAGCCCTCACTAATGTTATCGAACAGGGAATTTATTTCCCCAATTGGGCCACCAATATTGTACTCCAAACGCTTTCCAACAATAAGCATCGGAAGCATATTTCCACCGATGAAAAACTAAGCCATAGAGAGCTAGAATTTCTGAGTTATGCCTGTACCGAGCTCACCTACAAAGAAATCGCCGACCAAATGTGCTGCAGTCCACGTACTGTTGAAGGGTATCGTGATGCCCTTTTTGACAAACTCGACATCAAAACCCGCACAGGACTTGCCATGTATGCTGTCAAAGCAGGCATTGTCAAAATATGAGAGATCTAGGACATTAATGATATATCAGCCACTGCTTACTCTGGCAAAATAATTCAAAAATGAGGCTGTCTCAAAAGTAATAGGTTACAAAATATTCTTTGGTTTTAACCTCATCCCAACCCTTCTCCTGTCAGGAGAAGGGCTTAAAAAGTCCTCCTCTCCAGAAAGGAGAGGGGGATTTAGGGGGTGAGGTTGAACAGAGACCGAAGATAATTTGGTTGTACTAAGCTTTTGAAACAGCCCCATTTGCCTCTTACTTCCCCCAAGTGTTCTCCAACAACCGCAACCAATTCTTATGGAATATATTCTCAATATCGGTGGTTGAGTACCCGCGTTGGCGCAATAGGTCTTGGTACTTTTGCAGGTCGGAGATGGTGTCTAAGTCGTAAGGCGACTGCTCGCGACCAAACATTCCGTCCAAATCCGTACCAAATGCGACGTGGAGGCTATTACCCGTCAATTGGCAAATATGATCCCAGTGATCCACGAGTTTATCCATCGTTACGCCAAACTCTTTGGGGTCAGATTGACGTTGCAAAAACCCTGGAGCCATCATCCAAGCATCCAACGCCCCGCCAATCACCGCACCTCTTTCCACTAAACGTAAAATTTGCTCATCAGAAAGCTGGCGCTGGTGAGGCACTAACGTACGGCAGTTGTGGTGACTCGCCCAAATCGTGCCTTTATAAATGGCCAGTGCTTCGTCAAAACCTTTGTCGGTAAGGTGCGTGGCGTCCAAAATCATTCCGAGCGCGTCCATCTCGCGTAACAAGTCTTTTCCAGCGGCCGTCAAACCATCGGTCGTAGCCGTACCCGACGCATACCGACCTGGCCCGTACCAAGCAGGCCCAAGGGCACGCAATCCGTATCCGTATGCTTTTTCGAGGTAAGAAAGGTTCACCAACGAGTCTGCCCCTTCTAAGGATAAAATAAAACCAACAGGTTTGGTTTCGTCGGGGATAGAGGCATTTTGCCACAGTTCGAGGTGCTTTGTTAGCCCTTCATAATCAGTGATCTGTACCATTTCACCCAAATCTGTCATGGCTTGGTACCACGCGAGTTGGGCTTGGGTCATGGCCCAGGCTTGGGCAGGAGAATACCAGCCGTCAAAGGCACTTCCGCGCTCGGTTACTCTGGCCAGTTGCGTTGCCACTACCAAGCCAATTTTCCCTTTTCGTAGTTCGGGCAACGAAACCGTCCCTTTACCACGGTCGCGTTTATCGGTTAAGTTTTTTTCAATTTCACGTTCACGAAGTTCCTGAACCGAACACGTATAGTCACGGTTCCATTCGACGGCATTCATGGCCATGTCGAGGTGTGCATCAATAATAAGCATGGTTAATTTGTTAGGTACTTGTTCAAAACAGCCTCAAATCTATCAAATCCCCACGTTTTCCTAACTTATTTTAGCGTAGATTCTTGGAAACTTTTACTTTTTCTCTAAGTTTGCTACCGTAATCAAAGTTCCCATTTAAACCTCTTCCTTCCCATGAAAAAATGGATTTTATCCCTTTTTGGAGTAACTGCCATCGCTTCTTTATTGGCTTTAACTCCCTCACGCACCACTGCCCCTTCTGCTGATCCTCGCGAAGACAGCCTTGCTGCTGACCGCGCCAAGCACGTAAAAGCCATCAAGGAGGCGATTGTGGGCAAAGAAAAACTACCCGCAGAACAGGTGTTCAAAAACATTAAGATTTTTAAAGGCCAACCCGCAGAAGCCGTTTTAGGCATCATGGAAAACCGTTGGAGCAAAACCCTAGGCGTTAGTTGCAGCCACTGCCACAACCTAAACGACTGGGCGTCTGACGAGAAAAACGACCACAAAATTGCTACTGATATGGTGGCGATGGTGGGTAAAATCAACGATGAAGTCATTGCTGCTTTGCCTTCATACGCAACTAAAGACCGTAAACCTCGCATTGGTTGCTCTACATGCCACCGTGGTGAAGCCCACCCAGGCCGTCCGAATGGCGCTCGTCCAGGTGGGCCTCCAAGAAATTAATATCCGTTGAGCTCAACACAAAAAAAGCCGCGATAGACAGTCTATTGCGGCTTTTTTGTGAGTAGCACCTTCCCGAAAGTTTAGAACTTTCGGGAAGGTATTCAAAACTTTCGGGAAAGTGAAGATATATTCCTACAAACCTAATACTTTACGGTTAAAGGCTTCATCAGCGCCCGTTCCTGCAAAATCATCAAATGCTTTTTCGGTTACTTGAATGATATGATCAGCGATAAACGGTGCTCCTTCAGCCGCTCCTTGAATCGGCGATTTAATGCAGCACTCCCACTCCAATACCGCCCAACCATCGTAGTTGTATTGCGATAATTTAGAGAAAATTCCGCTGAAATCTACTTGACCGTCGCCCAACGAACGGAAACGACCTGCGCGGTCGGCCCAGCCTTGGAAACCACTGTAAACGCCTTGCTTACCCGTTGGATTAAACTCAGCGTCTTTGACGTGATAAGCAAAAATACGCTCGTGATAAAAATCAATAAATTGTAGATAATCAAGCTGTTGCAATACAAAGTGGCTTGGATCATAGTTGATACCAGCCCGTGGGTGGTTGCCAACGGCTTCCAAGAACATCTCGAACGTAACGCCATCGTGAACATCCTCACCTGGGTGAAGTTCGTAGCCTACGTTTACGCCTGCTTCGTCGAAAGCATCCAAAATTGGCTTCCAACGTTTTCCTAATTCTTTAAAGCCTGTTTCCACCAAACCTGCTGGACGCTGAGGCCATGGATACAAGAAAGGCCACAACAACGCTCCTGAGAACGTCACGTGTGAGGTTAAGCCGAGGTTTTGAGAAGCTTTTGCCGCCCATTTTAATTGCTGAATAGCCCACTCCGTACGAGCCGCAGGGTTGTTACGCACCTCTGGTGACGCAAAGCCGTCGAACATAGGATCATAAGCAGGGTGAACTGCGACCAATTGGCCTTGTAAGTGCGAAGACAACTCGGTGATTTCCACGCCGATGTCGGCCAATTTTCCTTTGTACTCGTCGCAGTACGTTTTTGACTCAGCAGCAGTTTTGAGGTCGATACAACGCGAATCCCAAGTCGGAATTTGAATTCCTTTGTAGCCCAAATCGGCCATGTACTTTGCGATGGTATCCAACGAGTTGAACGGGGCTTCGTCGCCCATAAATTGCGCCAAAAATATGGCAGGTCCTTTGATGGTTTTCATTGGTTTGAACGAGTAAAAGACAAAATGTTTTACGTTACAGCCCGCAATTAAACAAATTCCTGCAAGCTTTTTGGTACTTTTTAAAGCAGAAAAACGGGTTTTGTTACTGATGGCTGCCACAAACATAGCAGTTAAATTCCAACTTTTTGTTGAAGTTGTGAGTCTCAATAATAAACAATAAGCTCCATGAAAAAGCGCACCCTATCATCTGCTTGGTTGACAACAATCATCGTAAGCCTAATAAGTTGTGAAAGCTCATGCCCTGTCCCACCCAATTGCGCTTTAGAGCCAGAGAGTGGTGTATGTTTTGCCAAGTAGCGTAGTGTTATTTTAACATTTTTATATCAAAACGAATGCGAGAATTGGCCCCGTCTTTGATAAATTCTTTGATGAATAATACTCCTTTTTTCTTCTGTTCATTTTCAAACAACACAATTTTAGGACTTTTTTCGTCGAAAAACTCGTCAGGTTCGTTCCCGTCGCGGATAATCTGCAAGGCTTTAAGTTGGGACTCTCCCAAATTTTCAAAATCAAGAACATTCCCAACATTTAGGGGATTAAGTACCGTAGTTTTCCCCACCCCTGCAATCGGGTTTATTCCCGCCGAAGCAGCCGCATGGGGCGAAAGAAAACGATTGAAGGTAAAGGATTCATTGAGTCCAAAAAAGAGCAAATCTATGGTCGCAGCCTCGGCAGGGGTTACTTCTTCCGATTCCATGAAGGATTTTCTTAGAGTCGTAGAATAAAAAATCCCCCTTTCTCCCCTACCGTCATAAATCCCTAGCTCCACATCCTTTATGAAAGCGTACCCTTTGCTAGGTTTGATCGTAACCGACTGGCTGATTTTTTTTATCTTTTTTCCATTACTTACTTCCAACGAAATGCTGTACGTTCCTGCTTTGGAAAAACGAACCGAAGGCTCTTTTTCCTGCGACTGGCTTACCTCAGCCCCTTCCATGTTCCAACGATTGGTAGTGTTACCCACAGATGTATTTTTTAATTGCAACGTCACAGGTGCCTCCAATTCCTCGAATTGCTTGGGTATGTCGATGACAAAAGTAGGAGTCAGTTCAGGTTCTAACACTATAACGGTATCTCTAAAGGCCATGAGACGTGAGTTGGAAACCGCCAGTCGCACCTTGTGAGTTCCTCCTGTTTCAAAAATGACAACAGGGTCTTTTTGAGTCGAGGTGGCAGGCGTTCCTCCTTCAAATGTCCACTCAATTTTGTCAAACCCTGCCGAAGTATTTGAAAATTTGACGGTGGCAGGAGCGTATGAACTTCCTTCTACAGCGTAACCAAAATCGGCTTTTAAATTGGCATCGATGGTGATTTTCTTTTCAATAACACTTTTATTTCCGTCAAAATTACTGACTTCCAAACGGACATTATACGTACCAGCTGTTTTATAAATGATTTCACCTGGTGTTTTTTTTGTAGAAGTACTTGGCTCGCCCCCTTGAAATATCCACAGGTAAGTTTCACCCCCTTTTGAGGTATTATTAAAAGTAACCGTGGAGGGTATCGTAAACGAATTATTTGGTGACTGATAGTCGAAACTAGCCGTTACTGGAAGTGCCACTTCTTTGACACAACCTACCAATGCAGCCAGGGTAAAAAATAAAGTTGTGGTATAAAGTAAAGCTCTAAACATGGATCAGGTAATTTAAAGGGTCAGACTATCGTCTGGCCTTGGCTTATGGTTTATTTGAGTACTGTTACTTTTTGCGTAACTCTTCCCGTTGGGGAATCAACCGTTAAAATGTATTGCCCAGAGTTCAGCAAAAGGGCGCTGATTTTGGTGATAAAATCGGCTTTATCCTTTTCCTCCATTTCAAAAACAACTCGATTGGGATTACCTGCTTCAAAAAGTCGAAGCTTAAACGAAGTCGGTTGGGCAAATCGTAAATTTACCTCCAAATCGTCAAAACTTGGATTGGGACTCACTTTCAAAACAACATCGTCGTTGTTTACAGCGACGGTTTTGGGATAAAAATCTACGATAGAAAGCGGCTTTGATTGGTACATTTCACAAGCTGCAAAAGTAGCTTTGACGCCAACTATATAATTCCCAAGGGTTCCGATACTAAACTCCACCCGCTCGTTGGTTTTAATTTTTACTAACGCTTCTTTGGGTAGCAACCAGTCCACTTGAGTTGGAGTAGTATCTGAAAGATTCAGCACAACCACTGTCTCGTCGCGCGGTGCAATTGAAGCCGACGCAAACCGAATTCTTCCATTTGTCGCCACCTGAGCAACATTTACAGTTGATTTGAATTCACATTTTGCATTATCGAAGAGCGAAAGTGAATAAATCCCCGCCAGCTTAGTATCAAGAATTGGCTGAGTAGAAGTCGTACCATCGGGAAGCTTCCACAAATAGCTGTCCGCTAGTTCGTTGGTAGCGTCCAATCGAATGCTTTGTCCTTCACACAACTTCTTTTCACTTTCAACTTTGGAGGCAATAGCAGCAGGACGGAGCAAAACGGCAGTTTTGGTTGCTACACACTGGTTAGCATCAGTTACTTTGAACAACAAAAGTTCGTTTCCACACAGATTTTCAAGCCTAGTATCTTTATCGTTACGTCCTTCCCATGACATTTGATATGCTCCAGTTCCTCCCGTAACACCCGCCGTTACCGAACCATTGCAAGAATAAGAGCAGGTAGGTTGGCTTATTCTAAAAGCGATGTCTAACTTGGGAGGCCCTTTGATTTCTGCCGCAACTATGTCCGACTGACATCCGCTTGCGTCAGTAACTACTGCCGTGTATCTTCCAGCGGACAACCCACTGATTTTCATCGCTTTGCTATTCGTATTCCAAATTGCCACATACCCATTCTTTCCACCACTGGCACCGATTTCAATACTTCCAGTTTTATCACCAAAACAGGTCAGCTGAGTCAACGCAATCACCCGAGCAAGCACTTTCGAAGGCTCCGTTATGGTATAATTAAAGCTTCTAGACACATCGTTGGCATCCGTGACTGTCAATGTATATTGACCCGCTGGCAACTTTTCAAATAAAGCTTTGTTAGACAAAAATACCGATGAAGCATTGGCTTGGCTCAACAACTGCATCTTGTACTCTCCCGCCGCTGAAGACACCCCACCTTTGGGTGTAACCAACAGCACTCCATCTTTTTTACCAAAACACGAAACCTCATTCGATAGGTCAATGCGAGCTTCAATAATTGGCGGCTCTACCAGTGTAAAAGCCACTTCGCTAAAACAGCCCGCTTTTTGGGTAGCCATCGCATAATTAGCATCATAGACTCGTGCAAAATACGTCCCACCCCTTAAAAACTTGTTAGCATTCTCAGGCAAAATTGTTTCACCTGAACCATAGCTTACTCCTTTTTCATCGACCCATTCAAATACATAACTAGGCGTTCCCCCTTTGACCCTGACTACACCCTGACCATCTTTGGTTTCAAACCCACGCGGGTCTTTTTGCGAAATCTTAGTCAATTCCACTTTCTCGTTTGGCTGATTAACAGAAATATTTTGGGGTAAAGCGGTACAATTAAAGCTGTCGCTGACTCGAATGCGGAACGTTCCTAAGCCGACATTCGTGAGATTATGTTTCATACCTCCGTTGAATGCACTTAAATCACCGTCATTAATTTGGCACAAAAAACTCCCCGTCCCGCCACTAGCTTCAATTTGAAGCGTTCCGTCCGCACCTCCAAAACATTTAATGTCGGTTTTGGACAACGAAAAAACCACTGGCAGAGGATTAGAAAGGGTAACGCTACTCTCGGCACGTGCCGATACTACCGAGCCAATAAGCGTTTCAATCACTATTTGATATGTACCTGCATCCAAATTTTCGGGAGTAACAAAGGCAGCCGCTTGTCCCAGGTAAGTACCTACTAGTGAATTATTTTTAAGGAGGGTTAGGCGAATGTTCGTTTCTCCCGTGACGATTCTTCGACTTAAACCAATGAAAATGCTCCCGTTTTTGCCGTCAGTACACGAAGGAGCTTTGGAAGAAGTTGAATTAATGAAAATCGGCGCAGGGCTGACAGCCACAGTAACCTCAGTACTACAATCATTTCCTCCGCCAAAAGGGGTACAAATTGCCGTGTATGTAGTTGTGAATACAGGCATTACAGTACGGTTGTTGCCACTTCCTATACCATTATTCCAAGTGACACTTCCATTGCTACAACCTGTGTAAGATAGGATAGCACTTTGACCCACATTGATACCAGGTGAAGAAGAAAAAGCCGAAATTGAACAAGGTATTACAGTAACAGTGACGAGTGCAGCACAGGTGCTACCGCCACCCGTTGGCGTACACGTCCCCGTGTAGGTCGTCGTTGTGAAGGGAGTGACAGTTACATTATTTCCACTTCCTGCCCCATTGTCCCAACTCACACTTCCGCTTACACAACCCGTAAAACTCAAAGTCGAACTTTGGCCTGCGTTGAGGTTGTTGGGACTAGCTGAGGCTGTTATTGTGCAATTTGTTACACTTACTACTACCGATGACGTACAAGGACTACCGCCACCCGTTGGCGTACACGTCGCCGTGTAGGTCGTCGTTGTCACGGGAGTGACAGTTACATTATTTCCACTTCCTGCCCCATTGTCCCAACTCACACTTCCGCTTACACAACCCGTAAAACTCAAAGTCGAACTTTGGCCTGCGTTGAGATTGTTGGGGCTAGCTGAGGCTGTTATTGTGCAATTTGTTACATTTACTACTACCGATGATGTACAAGGACTACCACCACCCGTTGGCGTACACGTCGCCGTGTAGGTCGTCGTTGTCACGGGAGTGACAGTTACATTATTTCCACTTCCTGCCCCATTGTCCCAACTCACACTTCCGCTTACACAACCCGTAAAACTCAAAGTCGAACTTTGGCCTGCGTTGAGGTTGTTGGGACTAGCTGAGGCTGTTATTGTGCAATTTGTTACATTTACTACTACCGATGACGTACAAGGACTACCGCCACCCGTTGGCGTACACGTCGCCGTGTAGGTCGTCGTTGTCACGGGAGTGACAGTTACATTATTTCCACTTCCTGCCCCATTGTCCCAACTCACACTTCCGCTTACACAACCCGTAAAACTCAAAGTCGAACTTTGGCCTGCGTTGAGATTGTTGGGGCTAGCTGAGGCTGTTATTGTGCAATTTGTTACATTTACTACTACCGATGA
>Ga0102832_1000346_pt1 | contig 92809 bp, 72 predicted proteins | sample EBPBio282013_DNA_FD_88942 | JGI IMG/M metagenome (GOLD analysis project Ga0102832, IMG submission 88942) | Wastewater treatment Type I Accumulibacter community from EBPR Bioreactor in Madison, WI, USA - Reactor 2_5/28/2013_ DNA (Illumina Assembly) | ecosystem: Engineered > Bioreactor > EBPR >...
AGCCGCCACCGAACTCGCCCTCGCCGACTACTACAAGCAGACCTACGCCAACCTCCCCGACTGGCAACGACTGGACGCCCGGGGCTGACGGACACCCAGCCCGCCCATCATTGCAAATAACCAGAATCCCGGATATAGTATGAACATGGTAGTGGACATGGAACCGTTCATGTCGCGAAACGGGCTGGCAGCGATGCAGCTCTCGCGGCAGATCCTCGCCCTGCCCGTCGGCGGCCAGCTCCCCCGGGCTCGTGACATCGCCGTCGAGCTGGGCTTCGGCAACGGGACCGTGCAGGCCGGTCTCCAGCTCCTCGAGCGCGTCGGGGCGATCAGCACGTCGTCCCACGGACGCCTCGGCACCACCCTGGAGGCCGCCGACCGGGCGCTGCTGTGGGAGCTGGGCGGCATGCACACCCTGACGATGTCCATGCCGTTGCCCTACTCCCGGCGCTATGAAGGGCTCGCGTCCGGCTTCCTGGCGGCCTTCAAGGACGTCGGCATCCCGTTCGACCTGCTCTACCAACGGGGTTCGAAGGGCCGCCTCAACGCCCTGGTGCAGGGCAGCATCGACATCGCGGTGACCTCGGGCCTCGCCTTCGACCTGCAGCGCGACGAACTCCCCGTCCTCGAGCTGGCCGATCTCGGGCCGTCAAGCTACGTCGGCGCCCACGGCATCGTGCTCGCGCAGGGCAAGGACCTGTCCACCCCCGGCCTGCGGGTCGCTGTCGACCGCGCCTCGGCCGACCAGACCCACCTGGTCGAGAGCGTCTTCGGCGGGCGGGACGTCACCTTCGTCGAGACCTACTACTCCCAGCTGGACGAGGAGTTCGCCAGCGGACGGATCGACGCCACGGTCTGGAACGTGGACGAGATCGACCAGCACCTCCACGCCGCCGTCACGGTGCAGGAGCTTCCGGGCACGGATCGGAGCACGCACGCCGTGCTGTCGGTCCGCGAGGGCACCACGCGGGTGCCGCGAGCGCTCTTCGACGACCTCGATCTCGACCTGGTCCACACCGTTCTGGACGACGTGCTGGCCGGCCGTCGGTTCCCCGCCTACTGACAGGAGCTGCTGACCCCATGTTCGACGAGAGCCTTGAGCTGCGCCTCGAGATCTTCACCGGCAGCGACCCCGAAGGCCCGGTCGTGGTGCCGTTCGTGCGCCGCGAACTGGAACGGATCGGCCTGCCCGAACCGGCCCGTACCGACGACACCCTCGGCATGTTCGCCTCACACCTCTTCGCCGCCCTGTGCCGATCGCTGCGCGGCGAGGCGCTGACCGAGTTCAGCGCCGACGACGTCATCGACGCCGCGCTCGCCGAGCGTCCCGAGGCGCTGCCCGCCTCCCAGGCGATGGCACAGCGAGCCGTGGACGAGTTGGGAGCCGAACTGCCCCACACCGAAATCCGCATTCTCGCGCTTCATTTCGCCACATTGATGGCCCAACACCCGCAGGAGAACCAATGAAGATCATCACCGGAGGCGTCGGTAAGGCCCATGTGGCTGACGCGCTCAAACCGCTGGTCAGGCCCGAGGACGAAGTCGTCGTCGGCTCGGACATGCAGGCCGGCATGGCGCTGCGCAACGGAACTGCCGACTACTACCTCGGCACCTGCCACACCGGGGCCGGCGCCTCTCTGGGCGTCCTGGTCGGGCTGCTGGGTTCGGCCAGGTGCCACACCTTCGGACGGGGCGTCCCGTCCGCTGAGGCCGTGGCGGCGGCCGTGGGAAGTGGCGCCGTAGCGCTCGGCTTCGCGATCGATCAGATCGACGACGTCGTCCCTGTGGTCTGGGGCGTTCTCGACGCCCAGCGCTGAGAACGAGCGCCCGGAGACAGCGGGCTCGTACCCCCGCTGCCCCCGGACTCCGACCCGCCCCCGTGAAGTGCCCGCCGGCATCGCCGGCGGTTTCCATCCATCCGCGAAGTGAGCCAACCCCACTTTAGTTGGCCGTCCGAGCGGGCAACCACCTAAGGAGTGTGTCCTCATGGGCGCAGCGCAAGGCGCAATCAACTTCCAGATCTGGCAATCCATCGTCGTGATGCTCGTCTGCGGCATCGGCGCCGTTCTGGCCCAGCAGGCCCTGGCCGTCTTCAACGACGGCGTGCGGCCCTTCCTCCTCGACTTCATCCAGGGACGAACCGCCCGTCCCGCCATGGCCGCGATCGCCTTCGGCCTCTCGGCAGGCTTCATCTTCGGCCTCGGCGCACCGATGGCCCTGGCCACGACGGTGCTGAACCCGTGGCTGCTGTTCCTGCCGGTCGAGATCCTCGGCCTGCTTGCACCACGAAAGTGGATCGCCGCGATCGCCGGTGTGGCCTGGGGCGCGGTGTGCTCCTTCGGCCTGGTCGGCGCGACCCAGGTCGCCAGCCTGCTCCCGGTCGACTTCCTGGGCTCGCTGCAGTCGATGTCCGGCCCGATCCTGTGGCTGTTCGCGCTGTTCCCCGTGATCGCGATCACCCGGCAGTTCGGGAAGATGTGGGGCGCGATCAGCTTCGGCGCCGAGCTCCTCGTCGTGCTGTTCATCGTCAAGGCCGCCGAGTGGTGGGGCTGGTCGGTGTTCGCACCGTCCGTGGCGATGGCCCTGGGCGTCGTCATGCTGATCGTCCTGGCCCTGGTCAAGGACCACCGCGAGAAGCGGGCCGGCAACCTGGTCACCTCGGCCGAGGACGAAGCTGTCATGGACGAGCTGTTCGGCCCGAACGCCGCTCGCCTCCGCAAGAACATCGTCTGGTTCATGGCTCTCGGTACGGGCGTCGCGATGGTGGCCGCGTCCGGCATCTTCGGTGGCGGTGAAGCCACCAGCTTCCTGATCGCCAAGGGCGACTTCGCCGGCGCCGCGGCGTTGGACGCGGTGCGCGTCCTCGGCTTCGTCCCGCTGATCGTCACCACCGCGCTGGCCTCCGGCGCGTACGCGATGGCCGGCATCACGATCGTCTACCCGATCGGGTACCTCATCGCGACCCTCAACCTGCCGGTGCCGGCGACGCTGGGGCTCGCCGCGGTGGCCGGCGCCGCCGTCTTCGGTGCCGAGATCCTCGGCGTTGCCGCGATCGGACGCTGGCTCGGACGGTGGCCGTCGCTGCGCGACTCCTCCGACCACATCCGCAACGGCATCACCGAATCCCTCGGCCTGGCGATCCTGATCGGCTCGCTGATGGCAGCCAACACCATGGGCGGCGGCATGGGCATGCTGATCGTCGGTGGCCTGTACCTGCTCAACGAGGCGATGGGCAAGCCCGTCGTCCGGATGGCTGCCGGGCCGGCCGCCGTCATCGTCGCCGGGATCCTGCTGAACCTCATGACCTGGGTGGGCCTGTTCACCCCGATCGCGGCAGGCTGACATGGCAACCGTCGAGACCACCGCGGGCCCGGTTCCCGCCGACCGGATCACCGGCACCACGCTCGCGCACGAACACCTGGCGATCGACCTGCGCACCCCCGAGGACGCGGCCGGCACGCTCGCCCAGGAAGCCGACATCATCGACGAGATGCGGGACTGCCGGGAGCGCTTCGGCCTGTCCCTCGTCGTCGACCTGACCTGCCGCGGCATGGGCAGGGACGTCGAGGCCGTCGACCGCATCGCACGGGCAGCCGGCATCCACGCGGTGGTCTCGACGGGCTACTACTACCAGAAGTTCCACCGTCCGGAGGTCGCCCGGCTGGACGTCGAAGCCCTCGCGGCCGACCTCGTCGAGGAGATCGAGACCGGCTGCGACGGCACACGGATCCGGCCCGGCCTGCTCGGCGAGATCGGGTCGCACGGCGAGACGCCGACCCCCGCGGAGGAGCGATCCCTGCGGGCGTCCGCCCTGGCCGCGGTCGCCACGGGACTGTCCGTGGCGACCCACGCCCACCTGGGCAACGGCGGACTCGGCCAGTTCGAGCTGCTGCTGTCCTGCGGGCTCGCGCCCCACCGCATCTCGATCGGACACCAGGACCTCTGGCGGGACGCGGCCCAGCACCGGGCGATCGCCGAACAGGGCGGCTACGTCGCCTTCGACACCTTCGGCAAGAACTCCTACCGCCCCGACCAGGAGCGGGTCACCGCGCTGCTGGGTTTCATCGAGGCCGGGTACGCGGAGCGCGCCCTGCTCTCCAACGACGTCTCCCGGGACTCCTACCTGCGGGTCAACGGGGGGACGGGCTACAGCCACGTCCTCGACACGACCGCAGCCACCCTCCGCGCAGCCGGCGTCGACCAACCCACGATGGAGCTGCTCTTCCGTCGCAACCTGGTTCGCTTCCTCACCGGAGAACAGTCATGACCCCACCCACCCTCCCCACCACCCATCCGCTCCCGACCACCACCCCGGCGGAGGCCCTCGAGATCCAGCAACGACTGGTCGCCGCCCTGATGCGGCACTTCCCCGACGGGGCGTTGTTCCGATCCGATGTCGGCGTCGTGCCGGGACTGGGCCGGCCGGACACCACCGCCCGGGTCGAGCGGGCGCTCGCCGAGGCTTTCGGAGCCCCGGCCGCCGCGCTCGTCCAGGGCGCCGGGACGGGCGCGATCCGGGCTGCCCTGAGCGCGGGGCCGTGGCGGACGCCCGCGCGCCGGCTGCTCGTCCACGACGCACCGGACTACCCGACGACGGCCACCCTGTTCGTGGACGCCGGTGCGGAGCTGGTACGCGCCGATGCGAACGACCCGACGGCCTGGGAAGCGGCCCTTGCCGACCCCGGCTGCCCCGCGTGGGTCTACCTGCAGCACAGCCGACAGCAGCTCTCGGACAGCTACGACCTGGGCGCGGCGATCGAGCTGGCCCAAGAGCACGGCCGGCGGGTCGTGGTGGACGACAACTACGCGGCCATCCGCACCCCGAGGATCGGCGCGCAGCTCGGCGCCGCGGCGAGCTGCTTCTCGCTGTTCAAGCTGCACGGCCCGGAGGGCGTCGCGGTCGTCGTCGGCGACACCGACCTGGTCGAGGCCGTGCAGTCCGCCAACTACTCCGGCGGCGGCCAGGTCCAGGGCCACCAGGCACTGGACGCCGTCCGGTCGCTGGTGATGGTGCCGCTGAACTGGGCCGCGCAGACCACCGCGTCCACCGAACTCGCCGCGCGGCTGAAGGCCGGCGAACTTCCCGGCGTCGCGGACGCGACCCTGGCCAACGCCCAGGACCTCTGCGTCGTGGCGCTGCTCGAGGAGCCGATCGCAGAACGCGTCCGCGCCGCTGCCGCTGCGCTCGGCGCGGCGCCCTATCCGGTGGGGTCGAACTCCCGCTACGAGATCGCGCCGCTGGTGTACCGGATGTCGAGTTCATCGCTCGCCGCCAACCCGGAACTGGCGGCCTGGACCCTGCGGATCAACCCGATGCGTGCCAGTGCGCACCTGGTCATCGACCTGCTGCGGCGTGCGCTCGACGCCGCCGTCCGCGGCTGACCAGCCCCTCTTCCACAAACCGCCTCCCGAAAGGAGCTCCCGGTGTTCCTCCCCGTCACCCGCGCTCGCAACCCCGAACTGATCGAGGCCGCCTTCGCGCTGCATGCCACCGGCGTGGTGCCGCCCGACACCTACCTGATCGACCTCGACCAGGTGGCGCAGAACGCGAGCGCCCTGGCCGCCGAAGCCGATCGGCTCGGCCTCACCCTCTGGTTCGTCGTCAAGCAGATCGGGCGCAACCCGCTGGTCACGGCAGCGGTCGCCCGCTCGATACCCCGGGCCGCAGCCATCGACGGCCGTGAAGCCGAACGGCTGACCGCCGGCGGCGCCGAGCTCGGCAACGTGGGGCACATCGTCCAGATCCCGGTGCGGGAGCTCGACGGCGTGCTCGCGCGACGGCCGAGCGTGATCACCGTGTACGACGAGGAGAACCTCCGGGCCGTCGGCGCCGCCGCAGTGCGGGCGGGCATGGTGCAGGACATCCTGCTCCGCATCGCCGGCGCGCCGGAGGACGTCTATCCCGGCCAGGAGGGCGGCTTCCATCCCGACGAGGTCCAGGCGATCCATCGTCTCGCGGCCGACGTCCCTGGCGTCCGCGTGGCGGGGGTGACCGGGTTCGCGTGCGTCCTCTACTCCGAGGCCGAGCAGCGACCGGCGCCCACGGCCACCCTCGCCCGCGTGATCGCCGCGGCCGACGTACTGCGCGCCGAAGGCCTGGAGCAGCCGATCGTCAACCTGCCCAGCCTGTCCTCGGTGGCCACACTGCCCGAACTCGCACGACTCGGGGCCACCCACGCGGAGCCCGGGCACGCCCTGACCGGCACGACTCCCTACCACGCGGTCAACGAGAACCTGGCCGAGATCCCGTCAATGGTGTACCTCACCGAGATCGCCCACCAGGACGCGATCGGGCCGTCGGTCTTCGGCGGTGGCTTCTACGACCGGGCCCGCGCGCTGAACGCGATCGTCCGCACCGACGCCGGCGATGTGCCGGCGAGCGTCTTCGAGGAACCCGCGGAGTTCATCGACTACTACCGGCGGATCGATCCCGCCGGCCCGGTGCACGTCGGGGACGGCGTGGTGATGGCCTTCCGGACCCAGATCTTCGTCACCCGGTCACTGGTGGCCGTGGTGTCGGGCCTGAGGACCGACGCTCCGGTCCTGGAAGGGTTCTTCGACGCGAACGGCCGTCCGGTGCGACCCGAGGAGGTTCGTGTCGGCAGCGGTGACCTGCCGTTGCCGGCGGGCTGGCGTCTCGGTGACGCCCTGAGCGCATCGTGACCGGCGGTGCCGCCGAGCGCCGGGCGCTGATCCTGGTCATCGACGGGTTCGGGGTCGGCGCGATGCCGGACGCGGGTGACCTGCGATCCGGCGACGTCACGGCCGACACGCTGGGCTCGCTGGAACGGTGGTCCCGGGAGCACCGGGGCCGGGGGCTGGAGATCCCCCACCTGGCGGCCATCGGGCTGGCGGCGCTGCGTCCGGACCTCGGCCTGTCGGCGCGGCCGTTCGCCGGCCAGTCCTCGTCCACCGCGCGCCGATCCGCGCTCGGTTATCCGGGCGCCGACACCTTCGCCGGCCACCAGACGATGATGGGCGCGGACATGTCGCGGGTGGTGATGTGCCGGGTCGGGGAACGGATCCCGGAACTCACCCGGGTGCTCGTGGCCGCCGGGCACCGCGTGGACCTGCTGGACGGGGACAAGCCCCTGCTGGTGGTGGACGGGGCGGCGCTCGTCCATGACAACCTGGAGGCGGACCCCGGGCTGAACTGGAACGTGTCGGCCCGTCTGGACGAGATGCCGTGGGAGCAGATCCTGGAGATCTCGACCATCGTGCGCGAGCACTCGCCCGTGGCCCGGGTGATCGCCGTGGGCGGGCATTCCGACCGTCCGCTCGCCGACTCGGTGCGACCCGGCGCGGACGGCACCATCGGCCTCGACACCCCGGCCAGCGGCTTCTACCAGCACGATGAGCTCAGCGTGCAGCACCTCGGGGTGGCCATCGACCACGAGCGCCAGCTGCCCCAGCTCGCCGACTCGGCCGGCGTCCCGGTCACGCTGGTGGGGAAGGCCGCCGACATCCTGGTCGCCCGCGGCGCGGACTACCGGCCCGGCGTGGAGACCGCGCACGTACTGGCTGACACGCTCGCCGGCGTCCGGCGCGGTGGGCTGACCGTGGCCAACGTCCAGCAGACCGACCTGGCCGGCCACCAGCAGGACCCGGCGCGGTACGCCGACCTGCTCGAGGAGGTCGACGCCGCCGTGCCCACCCTCCTGGCCGAGCTGGGTGAGGCCGGGCTGCTGGTCGTGACCGGCGACCACGGCAACGACCCCACGATCGGCCACTCGTTCCACACCAGGGAGTTCACGCCGGTCCTGGCCGTTCACGGGAGTGCCCCCGGGTCGGGGACCGTCCGGCCGGGGGCTCCCCAGCTCGCCCCCGACCTGGCCTCGCTCGCCGACATCGGCGCGAGCGTCGCCTGCTGGTTGGGTCTGGACCCTGGGCTTCTCGACATCGGCTCCCCCGCCGACCTGGAACCGGCCCGCTAAGGGAGGTCTCGTCGCAAACGCCCCCGATACTGACAAACGCCCCCGAAATTTCGGGGGCGTTTGTCAGTATCGGGGGCGTTTGTGCGGGACGGGGGGCAGACCCCGGCCTGTTGGGTGTCGGACGGGCGCGGCATGCTGGAGGCATGAACCACCCCGCCTCCATCGTCCCGCCGTACCTCCTGCAACACCTCGCCGACAGTGACGAGGAGGTCGCCGAACACGCCCGCTACACGCTGATCGCCGACAGCGCGCAGCGCTCGACGCGGGCCTCGGCAGGGCGGCGTTCGCGCACCACGGCGATCGCGTCCACCAGCGCGCCGGCCGGCCCGTCGCGGGAGGTGTTCGACGCCGACAACACCGAGCGACTACCCGGGCGTTCGGTGCGCGCCGAAGGGGCCCTCGCCACCGCCGACCCGGCCGTGGACGAGACCTACGACGGCTTCGGGTCCACCTGGAAGCTGTTCGACGAGGTCTACGCGCGCAACTCCATCGACGGCGAGGGCCTGCAGCTGCGCGGCACCGTGCACTACGGCGAGGGCTACCAGAACGCGTTCTGGAACGGGTCGCAGATGGTGTTCGGCGACGGGGACGGGGTGATCTTCGGCCGCTTCACCGCCAGCCTCGACGTGATCGGCCACGAGCTCACCCACGGCGTCGTCGAGCGCACCGCCAACCTCACCTACTCCGGCCAGTCGGGCGCCCTGAACGAGTCGCTGGCCGACGTCTTCGGCTCGCTCGTCGCCCAGTACGCGGCCGGGCAGTCCGCGGACGAGGCCGACTGGCTGATCGGGGCCGAACTGCTGCTGCCCGGGGTGAAGGGCACCGCCCTGCGCAACATGCTGCACCCGGGCACCGCCTACGACGACCCCCGCCTGGGCACCGACCCCCAGCCCGACCACATGAGCGGCTATGTGCAGACCAGCGCCGACAACGGTGGCGTCCACTACAACTCCGGCATCCCCAACCGGGCGTTCGCCCTCACCGCGACCACGATCGGCGGCCATGCGTGGGAGCAGGCCGGCTGGATCTGGTACGACGTGCTCACCGGTTCCGACATCACCGCCCGGTGCGACTTCGCCACCTTCGCACAGCTGACGATCGACGCCGCGATCGCGCGGTTCGGCGACGCCGCCGAGGCCGCAGCGGTGCGTTCGGCCTGGGCCACCGTCGGGGTGGGCGAGGGCACCCCGAACACCACGCCGCCGGACGGGACGTCGACGGTCGACCCGAACGCCGAACTCGTCCTGCGGCGCACCGGCGGCTTCGCCGGCATAACCCGCGAGCGCCAGACCACTCTTGCCGAGCTGCCGAAGCCCGACCGCCGGGCGTGGACGGGGCTGCTGGTCGGCGAGACCCTCACCCAGCTGGCCGCAGCCGGCGGCCGTCCAATGCCCGACGCTTACTGCTACGGCGTGGTCTGCCATGCTGCCGAGGTGGACGTGGAGCTCGCCGAACCCGACCTGCCCGAGCACGTCCGCGCCCTGTTCGAGCGCACCCTCGGGTAGGTCCGCCGCTCGCAGGAGAGGACCACCGCCGAGAAGCACGCTCACCACAGTTGCACGGCCACCGACGACTGAGCGCGCCGGACGTGGCCCGGTCGCGGGTCACCGCATCGCTACCCTGTGCGGGTGCTCGAATCGACCCGCCTGCGCGCGACCGTGAGCATGATCGGCGCGGCGGTCCTGTTCGGCACCACCGGCACCGCCCAGGCGTTCACGCCGCCCGGCACCAACCCGCTCAGCGTCGGCGCCGTCCGGCAGGTGATCGGCGGCTCGCTGCTGCTGGCCATCGGCGTGGTGTGGTGGCTGCGGCACCACGGACGGCGGCTGCCGCGCTGGTCGGCCAAGGCCGGCTGGGCCCTGCTCGGCGGCGCCTGCGTGATGGTCTTCCAGGCCACCTTCTTCTTCGGCACCCGCGGCAACGGGGTCGCGGTCGGCACCGTGATCGCGCTCGGCTCGAGCCCCCTGTTCGCCGGGCTGTTCGACGGGCTGCGCGGACGCCGTCCGTCCCGCCGCTGGCTGGTGGCCACCGCCCTGGCGTCCTCGGCATCGTGCTGCTCTCCGGGGTGCTCGGACGGGCGGCGCCCCTCGACCCGGTCGCCGTACTGGCCTCGCTGGTGGCCGGTGCCGGGTACGCCGGCTACGCCGTGGCCGCTGCCGAGCTCGTGCAGCAGCACGTGGACAGCCTACCGGCGACCGCCGCCATGATCGGCGCCAGCGGCCTGCTCGGCGCCTGCATCGTGCCGTTCACCGACAACTCCTGGCTGGCCGTCCCGCAGGGGCTGGCGGTCGCGCTCTGGCTGGGCGGGGTGACCGTGGTCGTCTCCTACCTGCTGATCGGTTCGGCCCTGCGGCACCTCTCGGCGTCGACCGCGATCACCCTGGGGCTGGCGGAGCCGATGACGGCCGCCGTCCTGGGCGTGGCCGTGCTCGGCGAGTCGCTGGCCGCCGGGCAGGTCCTCGGCGTCCTGCTGGTGCTCGGGGGCGTGATCGTTGCGGGCACCGGACGCGCCGTTCCGCCCGTCCCGGTGGTCGCCTAGTCTGATCCCAGCCCGACGCGAGGAGACCTGTTGCCCAGCTTCACCACCACCCTGCTGCTCAACGGCAACAACGTCGGGATCAAGGTGCCCGAGGACGTCGTGGCCGGCTTCGGCGCGGGCAAGCGCGTGCCGGTCATCGTGACCGTCAACGGTTACAGCTACCCCTCGACGATCGCGGTGATGGGCGGGAAGTTCCTGCTGCCGGTCGCCGCCGTGCACCGTGAAGCCGCCGGTGTCGCCGGCGGCGAGACCCACGAGGTCACCCTCACCCACGACACCTCCGCCCGGGACACCCCGGTGCCGGACGACCTCGCCGCGGCACTCGCCGCCGCCGGGCTGCGCGCGGCCTTCGACGCCCTGGCGCCGTCGCACCGCAAGGAACACGTGCGCTCGGTGACCGAGGCGAAGGCGGAGGCCACCCGCGTCCGCCGGATCGAGAAGGTCGTCGCCGCGCTCAGCTGAGGCCCGGGATCGGGCCTCACCGCACGATCGAGCCTCACCGCACGATCGAGCCTCACCGCACGATCGAGATCGTGTTGCTGGTCGCCGACACCAGCGTGTTGTTCGCCGGGTCGAACACCGTGGTGACGACGTCACCGGAGCGGGTGTTGATGCTGACCAGGCGCACCGGGTTGTGGTTGGACCCGGACAGCAGGTTGCCCAGGTAGGCCAGCACCGTGTGGCCGTTCGGGGTGTCGACGCGGGCGCCGAAGCCCCCGGTGTGCCCGGAGAACACCAGCTTCACATTGGGGTACTTCGCGATCACCTGGTCGTACAGGTACCGCGGGCTGGTGGCGCCGTAGCCGCCGTTCCCCTTCTCGATGGTGCGCTTCGAGGTGAGGTAGTTGTGCGTCTGGATGATCACGTTGTGGTCGGGGTGGCCGGCGACCACGCCCCGCGCCCAGTCCACCACGCCCGTCCGCGGCCACAACTCCAGCGTCAACACCAGCCAGTCGGTGCCGTTGGCGCTGAAGGTGGTCCAGTTGTTGTCGATCTTCCCGTTCTCGTACACGCCGCCCACGCCGGCGATGCTCGCCACCGGGAACGTCTGGTTGAACGCCTCGGTGTGGCGCAGCAGCAGCGTGGACTTGCAGGCCGCCGCGCCCAGCCGGATCAGGCACTCGGGGTTGTCCTGGTAGGCCGAACCGCCGTAGGTCGTGCCGTGGCCGCTCCAGCCGACCGCCTCGGTGTCGTGGTTGCCGACGGTCAGGCTGTACGGGATGCCCGCGCGGGCGATCACGTCCATCGCGGCCTTCGCGCGCGTCAGCTGGACGGGCTCCAGCCAGCCCCAGTTCGTCATGTCGCCGGTGTGCAGCACGTAGCGCAGGTCGAACGTGCCGCGGTTGGCGACCAGCCAGTTGACCCGGCCGAGGAACGGGGTGTTCGCGCTGTTGCTGGTCTCGTTCTGGGTGTCGGGCAGCACCGCGATCGAGAACGTGTCGGTGCCCGGCTCGGACGGGACGACGCCGATCGCGGCGGCCTTCGACGCCGACCAGGTCTTCACCGAGGACGAGCTGTAGGCCAGCCGGGTGGCCGTGTCGGACTCCGCCCACAGGTAGGTGCGGCCCGCGCTGGTCCGGCGCTTCGCGGACGCGTCGCTGACCGCCAGCTGCCACGTGGCCGGCTTGGCCACCGAGGACGACCATGCCCGCAGGTACACCCACACCCGGGACGTGGCGACCACGGCCGCCTGGAACCACAACTTCTCGCCGGCCGCGACCCTCAGGCCCAGGCCGGTGGCCGGGAGGAGCGTCGTCTCGGCGCCGGAGTCGAGGCGTCCGATCGAGCCGGTCACCGACCCGTTCGCGGCCACCGCGAGCGTGGTGCGGTAGCCGGAGGAATGGGAGCCCCGCAGCTGGAGACCCACCGCGAGGGGCAGTGCGGACGGCACGGTCACCGCCACCGAGGCCAGCGTGGAGGTGCGGGAGCCGCCGAGCGTCGCCCAGGCGGTGCGTCCAGGGTCGAGGGCCAGCGTCGACGAGGCGGCGGCCGCAGGCGCCACCGGCGGGGCCAGGGCGAGGACGACGAAGAGGGCCAGGAGGGTGGTCAGGGCGCGCCGGATGCGCGCAGCAAAGGAGGTGGGGGTGGAGGGGGTGGGCATGTTGTGACTCGGCGTTTCTCTCGGCGCGGCCCGGGTACCTCACCCGTGCCGGTCCCCCCTCCAGGACCCGTCCATCCTGCGACGGCGGCCGCGGGCGCGGCAACGAGGAACGTCGTTCCTTAACAGAATCTTCGCGGGGGCGACGCGCGCCGCCCCCGTCGCGGCGTGCCGGCTCAGTTGTCGGTGGAGTGCCCCACCAGCGGCGGCTCGCTTGACCACGGGAACGAGATCCACTCGTCCGTCCGCTTCCACACGTAGTCGCACTTCACGACCGACTGCGACTTCTCGTACAGCACGGCGGTGCGGGTCTCGGCGACGTGTTCGGCGCAGAAGTCACGCACCATCCGCAGGGTCTCGCCGGTGTCGGCCACGTCGTCGATGATCAGCACCTTCTTGGCCGACAGGTCGACCGCCGCCGGCACCGGCGGCAGCAGCACCGGGAGCGGCAGCCGGGTGTCCACGCCGGTGTAGAACTCGACGTTGATGATGTGCAGGTTCTTGATGCCCATCGCGTAGCTCATCGCCCCGGCCGGGATCATCCCGCCGCGCGTGATCGACATGATCAGGTCGGGCTGGAAGCCCGCGTCCACCACCTGCTTCGCCAGCTCACGGGACGCTGCCCCGAACGCGTCCCAGGTGAGTACTTCGCGGACCGATTCGCTCATGCGGCCCATCCTTTCCAGAACTCGCCCGTCCAGCAACACCGGGGCTCGCAGTGAGCCCGTCGACGAGGTTGAATGCTCCCATGCTGGCCGCGATCATCACCGTCCGTGGACGTGTGCAGGGCGTCGGCTTCCGCTGGTGGGCGACCGGCGAGGCCCGCTACCTCGGCCTGTCCGGGTACGCCGAGAACCAGGCGGACGGGTCGGTCGAGATCCGCGCGCAGGGCGAGGACGAGGCGGTCGGGCGGATGATCCGGCTGGCCGTCGAGGAGCCGAGCACGACGGCGAGGCCGGGCCGGGTCGAGGACTTCGACGTGAAGTGGGTGGACGTGATCGACGGGGCGCGCGCCTTCGGCTACCGCTGAGCGGACCGCGTCACGGGCCGACCGTGGTCTCGTTGAAGGGCATGTACGGCGCGATCTGCGGGAACACCCAGGTGAACAGCACGGCCACCACGACGAGCGCGAGCAGCAGCGCCTCCACCACCTTGAGCGCGCGTGGGCCGGGCAGCAGACGCCACAGCAGTCCGTAGAACGACATCAGCCGGTCACCTCCAGCACGTCGGTCGGGACACCCTGGTCGTGCGGGTACTGCGCGGTCAGCGTCGCGTGCACGACGTAACGCTCGCGGGCGCTGAACTCGGGGTGGCAACTGGTCATCGTCAAGACGGCGTCGGTGGCCTGCTCGTCCGGCTCGTTGGGCACCGGCAGCAGCACCGACACCTGGCTGGGCGGGACGATCTCGTGCCCGCTGACCCGGTAGACGAACCACGTCGACGTCGTCTCCACCAGGATCACGTCGTCCTTCTTCAACTCCGCGATCCGGTTGAACGGCTTGCCGTAGGTGGTGCGATGGCCGGCCATCGCGAAGTTGCCGACCTCGCCGGGAAGCGCCGTACCCACGTAGTGCCCGACGCCGCGCTGCAGCACGTCCCGGGCGGTGCCCTCGTAGAGCGGACGCGCGAACTTCGCGCCGAACCGGGGGATCCGGACGATCGCGAACGCGTCCCCGAGCTTGGCGTTCTTCGGCATCACCCAGCCGTCGCCGGTGCCGACGTTGCCCTCCATCGTGGACACGACCTGGGCGGCGTCCGCGTCGGAGACCACGTCGGTCCACCACAGCTGCCAGCCGACGAACAGCAGCAGCACCGCGCCGAGGGTCACCAACAGCTCGCCGAGCAGGCCGACGACGCCGCGGACGATCCGCATCGTGTCCTCCTGCCCGCCCGTGACCGGGATGCCGGGCCGCGGACAAGGCTACCCGGCCCCGTCGCCTTCTCGCGTCCCACGCGATGCACAGTTGGGCCACAGTCATAGGGTTCTCACAGGAACTTGCCAGCCACCACCAACCCCGCACTGAGAGAGTCAGGACATGGCGATCACTGCACGTAGCGGACAAGAAGCACTCACCCGACCCGACGGGAGCCCGATCCGCGTCCTCACCGTGGACGACGAGACCAGCCTCACCGAATTGCTCAGCATGGCGCTGCGCTACGAGGGCTGGGAGGTGTCCACCGCCGCGTCCGGTCTGAACGCGGTGAAGACCGCCCGCGAGGTGCGTCCGGACGCGATCGTGCTCGACATGATGCTGCCCGACTTCGACGGCCTGGAGGTGATGCGTCGCATCCGCGCCGAGCAGCCCGACGTGCCGGTGATCTTCCTCACCGCCAAGGACGCGCTCGACGACCGCATCGGCGGCCTCACCGCCGGCGGCGACGACTACGTCACCAAGCCGTTCAGCCTCGAGGAGCTCGTGGCCCGGCTGCGCGCGTTGCTGCGCCGCTCCGGTGCGGCGACGCTGCGCAACGAGTCGCAGCTGGTCGTCGGGGACCTCATCCTCGACGAGGACAGCCACGAGGTGTCCCGCGCCGGGGAGATCATCAACCTGACCGCCACCGAGTTCGAGCTGCTCCGCTACCTGATGCGCAACCCGCGGCGCGTGCTGTCCAAGGCGCAGATCCTCGACCGGGTGTGGAACTACGACTTCGGCGGCCAGGCCAACGTGGTCGAGCTGTACATCTCCTACCTGCGCAAGAAGATCGACGCGGGCCGTCCGGCGATGATCCACACCATGCGCGGGGCCGGGTACGTCCTCAAGCCGGCCAGCGAATGACCCTGTCCGCCCTGCCCGCTCCGCCGCCCGCCCCGCCCCCGGCTCCGATGGGCCGCGGGACGCTGAGCCGTCAGCTCGTGGTGCGCACCACCGCGCTGGTGGCCGCGGTCACGGTGGCGCTCAGCCTGCTGACCGCGCTGGCGATCTTCCAGGTGCTGCAGAATCAGCTGGACTCCAAGCTGCAGGTGGCGGCGAGCCGCCCGGGCGTCCGCTACGGCCAGGGGCCCATCGATGACGACAACGGCCCCGGCGACCTCGGCGGCGCCGGCCTGATCCGGCTCGACCTGATCAACGGCACCTGGTCGTTGAGCAGCGCCCCGGAGGCCGTGACCAAGGACGAGGCGGCCACGCTGGTCAACAACACCGCTCTCGGCCACGACCCGAAGACCGTCGCGGTCGAGGGGGTCGGGCTGTACCGGTTCGTCCGGGTCGACCGCCAGAACTCCTCGACGATCGTCGGGCTGCCGTACACCGAGATCACCACGCCGATGGCCAGCCTGCTGGTGATGGCGGGGCTGCTCACGCTCGGCGCGATCCTCGTCTCCTACATCGGGGCGCGGCGCGTGGTGGAGCGCAGCCTGCGTCCGCTGACCCGGCTGTCCGCGACCGCCACCCAGGTGTCGAACCTGCCGCTGGACAGCGGTGAGGGCCACGTCCCGATCCGGGTGGCGCCCGGGGACGCCAACCCCGCCTCCGAGGTGGGGCAGGTCGGACTGGCGTTCAACCACATGCTCGACAACGTCGAGAACGCGCTGGCCGCCCGGCACCGCAGCGAGACCAAGGTGCGACGGTTCGTCGCCGACGCCTCGCACGAGCTGCGCAACCCGCTGGCCTCGATCCGCGGCTACGCCGAACTGACCCGGCGCGGCTCCGACGAGCTGCCCGCCGACACCGCGCACGCCCTGGGTCGGATCGAGGCCGAGTCCGAGCGCATGTCGGTGCTGGTGCAGGACCTGCTGCTGCTGGCCCGGCTGGACTCCGAGCCCACCCTCGAACTCGAGCCGACCGACGTCACCGAGATCGTGCTGAACACGGTCAGCGACGCGCGCGCGGCCAGCGCCGACCACACCTGGGCGCTGGACCTGCCCGACGACGTGGTGATGGCCCGCGCGGACGCGCACCGCCTGCACCAGGTGATCGCCAACCTGCTCGCCAACGCCCGCACCCACACCCCGCCCGGCACCCGGGTGGAGACCGCGCTGCGCGCCGAGGACGGCTGGGCGGTGATCGCGGTCAGCGACAACGGCCCCGGCGTCCCCGCCGAGATCCAGGACTCGGTGTTCGAGCGGTTCACCCGCGCGGACGCCAGCCGCGTCCGCCAGGCCGGGGGGTCGTCCACCGGCCTGGGACTGGCCATCGTCGCCGCGGTGGTCAACGCCCACGGCGGCCAGGTGTCGCTGGACAGCCGTCCGGGCGGCACCACCTTCTCGATCCGCATCCCGCTGGCCTGACGGCTCACCGGAGGCTCACAGGAGGCTCCGATGCCAGGCCCAGCGGGGCCGCGTTCGATGGGTCCATGACCGTGATCGAAACGCAGGCGCCGGCCTCCTCCGACGGGTCGGTGGACGCCGCCGAGCCGCGCAGCTACTACTCCTTCGTGGACGACCGGCCCGACTGGGTGGCCCGCGGCAGCGTGATCGCCCTGCTGGTCGCCACCGCGTTCCTGTACCTCTGGGGCCTGTCCGCCTCGGGCTACGCCAACTCCTTCTACTCCGCGGCCGCGCAGGCCGGCTCCACCAACTGGACGGCCTGGTTCTTCGGCTCCCTGGACGGCGGCAACAGCATCACCGTCGACAAGCCGCCGGCCGCCATCTGGCTGATGGCCCTGTCGGTGCGGCTGTTCGGGTTGAGCTCCTGGAGCATCCTCGTGCCCGAGGCCCTGCTCGGTGTCGCCAGCGTCGGCGTCCTGTACGTCACCGTGCGGCGCACGCTGCTGTCGTGGCGCAACACCCCCGGCGCATCACACCCGCTCTCGACGCGCGGCGCCCACTGGGCCGCGCTCGCCGGAGCGGCCGTCTTCGCGCTCACCCCCGCCGCGACGCTGATGTTCCGGTTCAACAACCCCGACGCCCTGCTGGTGTTCACGATGGTGCTGGCGAGCTACTTCACCGTCCGCGCCGCCGAGCACGCGTCCCGCGGCTGGCTGGCGCTGGCCGGGGTGGCGATCGGCTTCGGCTTCCTCACCAAGATGATGCAGGCGTTCCTGGTGCTGCCCGCGCTGGTCGTGGCCTACTGGATCGCCGCCCCCGCGGCCTGGCGCAAGAAGGTCGTCGACCTGCTGGTGGCCTTCGTGACGATGGTGGTCTCCTTCGGCTGGTACGTGGCCGTCGTCGAACTCACGCCGGCGTCGATGCGTCCCTACATCGGCGGTTCGCAGAGCAACTCGCTGCTCGAACTGATCCTCAGCTACAACGGCCTGGGCCGGATCACCGGCAGCGAGGTCGGCTCGGTGGGTGGTGGCAACGGCGGACGCTGGGGCTCCGCCGGCATCCTGCGCATGTTCTCCGGCGTCTCCGGCGGCATGGTCTCGTGGCTGATCCCGGCCGCGATGGTGCTCGGGCTGGGCGCGCTGGCCTACGCGATCCTCCACCGCCGGCTGGTGCCGGAGATCGACGCCGAGGGACGCCGCCGGCAGACCCCCAGCCAGGCGCTGGCCGGCGGGCTGGTGGTCTGGATCGGCTGGCTGGTCGTCACCGCGCTGGTCTTCAGCTTCATGGCCGGCATCTACCACGACTACTACACGGTCGCGCTCGCCCCGGCCATCGGCGGTGCGGTCGCGCTCGGCGGGGCCGCCCTGTGGGCCTACCGCGGACGCCTCACCGCGCGGCTCCTGCTGGCCCTCACCAGCGCCGGCACCGGCACCTGGGCGCTGGTGCTGCTCCAGCAGGCGGGCAGCTGGTACACCGTGCTGGGCTGGACGGTCTTCGGCCTCGGGATCGCGGCCGGCCTCGCCCTGGTCTGGGTCGACCAGCTCCCCCGCGCGCTGGCGTCCGCGACCCTGGGCGCGGCGCTGGTCGCCGGGCTCGCCGGCCCGTACGCCTACTCGATCAACACCGCGGCCACCGCGCACACCGGCTCGATCGTGACCGCCGGCCCGGTGAAGAGCTCCGGCCTCGGCGGCGGTGGCGGCGGCCGTGGCGGCGGAGCGCCCGGTGGCACGCCTCCCGGCCGGACGTCCACGTCCAACGGCTCGTCCTCCAACGGCTCCTCCACGTCCAACCGCCCGTCCACGAACGGCGGGACGCAGGACGGCGGCGGCATGGGCGGGCTGCTCAACGGCGCTTCGACGAGCACCGAGCTGGTCACCCTGCTGACCACCGACTCCGCGTCCTACACCTGGGTGGCGGCGACGGTGGGCTCGCAGAACGCGGCCAGCTACCAGCTCGCGACCCAGCAGCCGGTGATGGCGATCGGCGGCTTCAACGGCTCCGACCCGTCCCCCACGCTCGCCCAGTTCAAGGAGTACGTGGCGTCCGGCAGGATCCACTACTTCATCGCGAACAGCATCGGCGGCCGGCAGAACGGCGGCTCGGACGCGGCGGACACGATCGCCGCGTGGGTGGCGGACAAATACACCGCGACCACGGTCGGCAACACCACCGTCTACGACCTGACCGCGAGCAAGTGAGGGGGCTGCGATGACCGTGCAGACCTCGCCCGGGGCGTCGGCGCGGGCCGCCACCCGCACCGCCCGGGTCGACGTGGTCGTGCCGGTGTACAACGAGCAGGCCGATCTGGCCGCGTCCGTCGTGCGCCTGGAGTCCTACCTCGCCGAGACGTTCCCCTACGACTACCGGATCGTGATCGCCGACAACGCCTCCACCGACGGCACCTGGCCGATCGCCCAACAGCTGTCAGCGCACCACTCCAGCGTCTGGGCCGTGCACCTCGACGCCAAGGGACGCGGGCGCGCGCTGCGGCAGGCCTGGCTGGCCTCGGACGCCGACGTCGTCGCCTACATGGACGTGGACCTGTCCACCGACCTGAGCGCGCTGCTGCCGCTGGTGGCGCCACTGGTGTCCGGGCACTCCGACCTGGCGATCGGCACCCGGCTGGCCCGCGGTTCGCGGGTCGTCCGCGGGCCGAAGCGGGAGTTCATCTCGCGCACCTACAACCTCATCCTGCGGACGCTCCTGGGCGCCTCGTTCTCCGACGCCCAGTGCGGCTTCAAGGCGATGCGGACCGACGTCGCCCGACGGCTGCTGCCGCTGGTCGAGGACAACAACTGGTTCTTCGACACCGAGCTGCTGGTGCTGGCCGAGCGGGCCGGGCTGCGGATCCACGAGGTGCCGGTCGACTGGGTGGACGACCCGGGCACGACCGTCGACATCGTGGCCACCGCCACCGAGGACCTGCGCGGGGTCTGGCGGCTGTTGCGCGGTCTCGGCTCGGGACGCATCCCGATCGCCCGGGTGCGCGCGGAGCTGACCCGCCCCGGGCTGCCGTCCGCGGTGCCGGGGGTGCCGACCGGCCTGCTCGGCCAGCTGATCCGGTTCGGGGCGGTCGGCGTCGCCAGCACGCTGGCGTACTTCCTGCTGTACCTGCTGCTGCGTCCACTCGGCGCCCAGCCGGCCAACCTGGGCGCGCTGCTGGTGACCGCCGTGGCCAACACCGCCGCGAACCGTCGCCTCACGTTCGGCGTCACCGGACGCGAGGGCGCCCTGCGACACCACCTGGGCGGGCTGATCGCCTTCGGCGCCGCGCTGGGCCTCACCAGCGGCTCGCTGTGGCTCCTCGACACCCTCTTGCCGACCGCCGGCCGGCTGGTCGAGGTGGGCGTGCTGGTCGTGGCCAACGCCGTCGCCACGATCCTGCGGTTCGTGGCCCTGCGGGTGCTGATGCGCTCCTCAGGCGGCCTGCCGGCCGATCCGCCACGCCTCTCCGGCGACCCGGTGACCGGCGAGGTCGTCGACGGCGAGCGGGGATGACGGCTCCTCGCGCTGGGCGGCCGCCCGCAGGTCGTCGGCGAGCCGGGCGCGGTCGCGGTCGTCGCGGGTGTCCAGACCGGGACGCCAGCCGCCCGCGGCCCGGCGGTGGGTGACCTCGAGGGCCACTGCGAGGAGTGCGATCGCGCCGAGGAAGAGGAGGAATCCGGTCATGGCAGCAATCCTTCCCTCGCGTAATCCCTGCCACCAGTGGCGGGAAAGACATTGACCGAAGGAAATCCGCCAGTACGCTGGACGCATGGCGCTGCAGCGGGTGAGCGTGATCGCTCTCGAACCGGTCTCCGTCTTCGAGTTCGGAGTCGCGGTCGAGGTCTTCGGCCTCGACCGGAGTGACGAAGGCATCGCACCGTTCGACTTCCGGGTGTGCGGCGTCGAGCCCGGGCGTCCGCTGGCCACCAAGAACCGCGACCCGTTCACCATCACCCCCACGCACGGCCTGGACGCGGTCGCCGAGAGCGACCTGGTGATCGTCTCGCCGAACCTTCCGGCCCGCGGGGCCGGCTACCCGCCTGAGGTGCTGGACGCCCTCCGGGCCGCGCACGCCCGCGGCGCGACGCTGCTCAGCCTGTGTACGGGTTCGTTCGTGCTGGCCGCGGCCGGCCTGCTGGACGGGCGGCGTTGCACCACCCACTGGCTGTACGCCGACCAGCTCCAACGCCGTTACCCGAACCTGGACGTCGACCCGCGGGTGTTGTTCGTCGAGGACGGCCCCATCGTCACCAGCGCCGGCACGGCAGCCGGGATCGACGCCTGCCTGCACATCGTGCGCAGGGAGCTCGGCGCGGCGGTCGCCAACCGGATCGCCCGGCGGATGGTGGTGCCGCCGCAACGCGACGGCGGCCAGCAGCAGTTCGTCGAGAACCCGATCCCGGCGTGCACGGCCGACAGCCTCGCCCCGCTGCTGGCCTGGGCCGCCGAACGGCTCGACCTCGACCACAGCAACGCCAGCCTCGCCGAGCGGGCGGTGATGAGCGAGCGGACGTTCGCGCGCCGCTTCCAGGCCGAGACCGGCACCACGCCGCACAAGTGGCTCACCCAGCAGCGCGTCCTCGCCGCCCGCGACCTGCTGGAGCGCAGCGACCTGCCGGTCGAGCAGGTCGCCGACCGGGTGGGCTTCGGCTCCGCCGTGGTGCTGCGCGACCACTTCCGTCGCGCCACCGGGCTCTCGCCGGTCGCCTACCGGCGACGCTTCGGCAGCACGGCACCTGCGGTAGCGTCGGCGTCATGACCCTGAGTCCTGCACAGCTCGCGCGCCACGTCGACCACACGCTCCTCTCCCCCACCGCGACGGCCGACGACGTCGCGGCCCTGGCCGCGGAGGCCGTCCACCTCGGCACCTACTCGATCTGCGTGTCGCCGGCGATGCTGCCGGTCACCGCGGAGCTGGACGGGGTGCTGGTCGCCACCGTCTGCGGGTTCCCCTCGGGCAAGCACACGGCCTCGATCAAGGCTGCCGAGGCGGCCGACTCGATCGCCCGCGGCGCCGACGAGGTCGACATGGTGATCGACCTCGGGCTGGTGAAGGCCGGACGCTTCGACGAGACGCGGGCCGAGATTGCCGCCGTCCGGGCGTCCGTCCCGGCCCCGAAGGTGCTGAAGGTGATCATCGAGTCCGCGGCGCTGACCGACGACGAGATCGTCGCGGCGTGCCGCGCGGCCGAGGCCGCCGGAGCCGACTTCGTGAAGACCTCCACCGGCTACCACCCGGCCGGCGGCGCGTCCGTGCACGCGGTGGAGCTGATGGCCGCGACCGTCGGCGGCCGGCTCGGCGTCAAGGCGTCCGGCGGCATCCGCGACTGGGACACCGCCGTGGCGATGCTCGACGCCGGCGCCACCAGGCTCGGCCTTTCCGGCACGGCCGCCGTCCTCGCCGGGGGCACCGCAGAGGGCTACTGACCTCAGGCCAGACCCTGGTCCTTCAGCCAGCGGTCGGCCACGTCGGCGACCGAGCCGCCGGCCACGACCTGCGCCTGCAGGTCGACCAGCCCGTCGGTGGTGATCGCCTGGGCGACCGCGTCGAGGGCGAGCACATTCTCGGGCTCGGCGTCGGCGAGCGCGTTGTTCACCAGCAGCACGCCGGGGTCCGGCGTGGCGAGTTCCTCGGGGTCCACGAGCGCGACGAGTCCGGTGGCGCCGGTGTACTCGGTGCGGCGGAACGCGGCCAGCGCGTCCTTGCCATCGGTGAGCCGGGACGCCCGCTCGACCGGATCCGCCACGGTGTCGACCGCGAACTTCGCGCCGTACACGGCTTTCAGCCCGGGGACGCCGTCGCCACGGGTGAGCGCGAGCTCGGGGACGGCCGCCCGCTTGCCCTTCGACCACCCGGAGATCCGGGCGAGGCTGGTGATCCCGGCCTTGGCGGTCTGGGGCGTGACCAGCCAGACCAGGCCGCCGTCGATCCCGGTGACCGCCAGGACGCCGATCTCGGGCGCCACCAGCGTGGCGAGCTCACCGAGCACCTCGTCCGCTGCCGGCGTCTCGCCCTTCTGGCTGAGCGCCGCCCACAGGGTGCCGCCGTAGCCGGGCACCGCCGCCAGGTCGCCGTGCCCGAGCGCGGCCTGCCAGTCCGTCCCGAGGGCGACGGTGGCGGCATCGCGTCCCTTCGCCAGGAGGGCGCCGACCATCAGGTGGGCCAGGATCTCACCTCCCGGCGAGCCGTCCGAGCCGATGGCCAGCGGCGGCGCGGCCGTGGTGGCCGGTGCCGACGGGGTCGGGCTCAGCCCCGGGGGTGGCACCCGGGCGCACCCCGCCACCATCACCGCGGTCACTCCGAGCAGGAATCCTCTTCTGTCCACGCCTTCCAGTCTCACCGACAGGTTCGCGACGATCGGGCCGCCCACGCCGGGAGTGCCCGATCGGTCCCCCTTTCGAGGACGTCCGCTCTGGCGCTTCCCGCGCATTCTGGCTATTATCACTTTGACCGTAAATTCTCGGGGGGGAACACTGCGGTCGGCCGGAGAGATCTGGCAACAAAGGGGGACGGCCGGCATTCCCGCTTGCGCAAGCGGACGCTGCCCAAGTCCTGACCGAAGGTCCGGCGACTGAGTCGCCGGGCCTTCGGTCGTTCCGACCCCCGACGCTCCACGCCCGCCTTCCACGGCCACATGAACGGGTGCGCGTCGCGGCACCCCTGGCCACGCAATCTCCGGAAAAGCAAAGTGCGCCGCCCCTTCTGGAGGGGCGGCGCACTTTCCTACGAAATGCTTACCGGGCCTTCAGCGCGGACTGCGCGGCGGCCAGGCGCGCAATCGGCACCCGGAACGGCGAGCAGGACACGTAGTTCAGGCCCACCTGCTGGCAGAACTCGATGGACGACGGGTCGCCACCGTGCTCACCACAGATGCCCAGCTTGATGTCGGGGCGAGTGGTCTTGCCGAGGTCGACGGCGGTCTTGACGAGCTTGCCGACGCCCTCGGTGTCCAGCCTGGCGAACGGGTCGTTCTCGTAGATCTTCTTCTCGTAGTAGGCATCCAGGAACTTCCCGGCGTCGTCACGGCTGAAGCCGAACGTCATCTGGGTGAGGTCGTTGGTGCCGAAGGAGAAGAACTGGGCCTCCTTCGCGATCTCGTCGGCGGTGATGGCCGCGCGCGGGATCTCGATCATGGTGCCGACCAGGTACTCCAGGTCGACGCCGGCCTCGGCGATGATCGCGTCGGCGGTGTCGGTGACGATCTTCTTGACGAACGCCAGCTCCTTCACCTCGCCCACCAGCGGGATCATGATCTCCGGGACGACCTTCCACTCCGGGTGGCGCTTCTGGACGTTGATCGCCGCCTCGATGATCGCGCGCGTCTGCATGGCGCCGATCTCGGGGTAGGTGACGTCCAGGCGGCAGCCGCGGTGGCCCATCATCGGGTTGAACTCGTGCAGCGAGGCGATGATGTTCTTCAGCTCCGGCACCTCGAGCTTCATCTCGGCCGCGAGGGCGACGATGTCGTCCTCATCGGTCGGCAGGAACTCGTGCAGCGGCGGGTCGAGGAGGCGGACGGTGACCGGGTAGCCCTCCATCGCCTCGTAGATGCCCTCGAAGTCGCCCCGCTGCATCGGCAGGAGCTTGGCCAGGGCGGCCTCGCGCTGCTCGACGGTCTTGGAGACGATCATCTCGCGAATGGCCGCGATCCGGTCCGTCTCGAAGAACATGTGCTCGGTGCGGCACAGGCCGATGCCCTCGGCGCCGAACTCGCGGGCCTGACGGGCGTCGGCCGGGGTGTCGGCGTTGGTGCGGACCTTCATGGTGCGGTACTGGTCGGCCCACTCCATGATGCGGCCGAAGTAACCGCTGATCTCGGCCGGGACGGTGTCGATCTCCTCGCCGTACACGTTGCCGGTGGACCCGTCGAGGGAGACCCAGTCGTTCTCGGTGAAGGTCTTGCCACCGAGGGTGAAGGACTTGCCGTCGGCGCCGAAGGCGACGTCGCCGAGGCCGGACACGCAGCAGGTGCCCATGCCTCGGGCGACCACGGCCGCGTGGGACGTCATGCCGCCGCGGGCGGTCAGGATGCCCTGGGCGTAGTGCATGCCCTCGATGTCCTCGGGGGTGGTCTCCAGGCGGACCAGGATGACCTTCTCACCGGCCTTGCCGCGGGCGGCGGCGTCCTCGGCGGTGAAGGAGACCTTGCCGGTCGCCGCACCCGGGGAGGCCGGGAGGCCCTTGCCGATCGACTGCGCGGCGGCGAGCTTGGCGACGTCGAACTGCGGGTGCAGCAGGGCGTCGATCTGCTTGGGGTCGATCATCGCCACGGCCTTCTCCGGGGTGATCTTGCCCTCGTCCACCAGGTCGCACGCGATCTTGAACGCGGCGGCGGCGGTGCGCTTGCCGTTGCGGGTCTGCAGCATGTAGAGCTTGCCATCCTCGATGGTGAACTCCATGTCCTGCATGTCGGCGTAGTGGTTCTCGAGCTTGTTGACGATCTCGACGAACTGGTCGTAGACCGCCGGGTTCTCGGACTTCAACTGGTCGATGGTCTCCGGGGTGCGGATGCCGGCGACGACGTCCTCGCCCTGCGCGTTCATCAGGAACTCGCCGAACAGGCCGGAGTCACCGGTGGCCGGGTTGCGGGAGAAGGCCACGCCGGTGCCGGAGGTGTCGCCGGTGTTGCCGAACACCATCGACTGGACGTTGACCGCGGTGCCCCACGAGGAGGGGATGTCGTTCATGCGGCGGTAGTAGATGGCGCGCGGGTTGTCCCAGGAGCGGAACACGGCCTTGATGGCGCCGAAGAGCTGCTCGATCGGGTCGGACGGGAAGTCGCTGCCGACCTTCTCCTTGTACTGCGCCTTGAACTCGGTGGCGAGCTCCTTGAGGTCGTCGGCGGTGAGCTCGGTGTCGAGGGTGACCCCGCGGGACTCCTTCATCTCGTCGATGAGCTTCTCGAAGTAGGACTTGCCCACCTCCATGACGACGTCGGAGTACATCTGGATGAACCGACGGTAGGAGTCGTAGGCGAAGCGCGGGTTGTTGGTCTTCTCCGCGAACCGGGCGGCCACCTCGTCGTTCATGCCCAGGTTGAGGATGGTGTCCATCATGCCCGGCATCGACGCGCGGGCGCCGGAGCGGACGGAGACCAGCAGCGGGTTGTCGAGGTCACCGAACTTCTTGCCGATCGTCTGCTCGAGCTTGCCGACGTACTCCAGGACCTGCGCCTTGATCTCGTCGTTGATCACCTCGCCGTCGGCGTAGTACTGGGTACACGCCTCGGTGCTGATCGTGAAGCCGGGCGGCACGGGCATGCCGAGGCCGGTCATCTCGGCGAGGTTCGCACCCTTGCCGCCGAGGAGGTTCTTCATCGAGGCGTCGGCCTCACTGAACTCGTACACATACTTGGTGGTCATCGTGAAGCTGGATCTCCTTCAATGGGCTCCGGTCATGGCCTTCGCGGCGTCCCCGATGCATCAGCGTCGGCAGTGACGTCCGCGGCGTCGGCGGAGCAGACCCGACGCCCGGCGCATACATGACCACCGTACCGGACCTGACGGGCGGTAACACCCGGGGTCCGGCGCCGCCCAAGGAGTGGACGTTGACACATTCCCGGCGGGACCCGACGATGAGCGCCATGCGTGCGGAACGGGTCACGGACCGGGTCAGCTTCCACGGGGAGGGGCCGGTGTGGTGGGACCGCTGGCAGCAGCTCCGCTTCGTCGACATGTTCGCCGGCGACGTGCTCACCCTCGACGGCGACACGGTGGTGCGTACGCCGGTCGGCTCCTCGATCGCTGCAGTGATCCGCCCCCGGCTCGGTGGTGGCGCCATCGTGGCCAGGGAGCACGACCTGGCGATCAGCAACCTCGACGACCTGTCCGACCTCGCCGGGTTCGTGGAGGTCGACCCGCGCCCGGGAATGCGCTGCAACGAGGGCGGGTGCGACCCGGACGGCGGCTTCTGGATCGGCACGCTGGCCTACGACCTCGCCCCGGGCACCGGCACCCTCTACTCCCTGGATGCCGGCTCGCGGCGTCCCCGGCCCGTCCTGGACGGGCTGCACATCAGCAACGGACTGGGCTGGAGCCCCGACACGGCGACGATGTACTTCAACGACTCCGGCGCCGGGGTCACCTGGGCGTTCGACTACGACCCGCTGGAAGGCCCGACGAACCGCCGCGCGTTCGCGACGGAGGGCCCCGGGGTTCCGGACGGCCTCTGCGTGGACGCCGAGGGCGGGGTGTGGGTGGCCCGGTACGACGGCCACTGCGTGCAACGCCTCGACCCCGACGGCAGTCTCTCCGGGGTGGTCGAACTGCCGCCCTCCCGGGTGACCGCCTGCTGCTTCGGCGGTGACGACCTCGCCACGCTCTACATCACCACGTCGCGCGAGGGCCTGTCCGAGGACGCCGAACCGGAGGCGGGGTCGCTGTACAGCGTCCGTCCGGGCGTGGCCGGACAGCCCGTCGCCGGCTTCGCCGGCTGAACCGTCCGGACGACGCCCGGAGACGCCGACCGCACCGTGCGAATCCTGAGAGGCGGCCACCGCTGTGCGGGGCCCGCCCACACCTCGCTGACGCGGGACGGCGAAGATTCCGCCCGCTGCACGCTGTCCCAACCTTAAGATTTCCTGATAGTCTCTTGGCTGCCGATCCCCCCACCGGCGATGTCCAGACCCCTTCTGGTGCCACACCCCCCACGTGTTATAGGAGTGCCATGCGTTTGTCCCTCAGGCGAGCAATCGGCGGCCTGATCGCCGGATCGGCGGTGATCAGCAGCCTCGCCGCCCTCCCCGGTGCGCCCGCGAGTGCCGCGTCCGCCGACTTCTGTGCGGCGTCCGTCGCGCCGGTGTACCGCACGATCAACCCCACCACCTCCTCCCAGCTGCTCACCCGCTGGCAGAGCGAGGAGCTGGGCGCCGTCCGCTACGGCTTCAGCGACGACCGCGGCGTGTTCGGCTACGCGGGCCGGGTCGCGGCCACGGGTCTGGCTCCGGTGACGCGGCTGTACAGCCCCAAGACCCACGACTTCCTCTGGTCGGCCACCGCCGCGGGCGTGAAGAAGGCGATCGCCGCCGGTTACCTCAACCAGGGCGTCTCGTTCTACGCCCCGACCGCGTCCAGCAACTGCACGGTCGGCGTCAAGCGCTTCGTCAAGGGCACGCACAACCGCAACGCCTGGACCACCGCGGAGAAGAAGGCCCTCCTCGCCGCCGGCTGGAAGGACGCCGGCACGGAGTTCTACCTGCGCCAGGCGACCGTCGCGGCGGCCTCGGTGCCGACGGCAGCGCCCACCACGGCGGCGCCCACCAGCGCGGCGCCCACCAGCGCGGCCCCCACCACCGCGGCACCCACCACCGCGGCACCCACCACCGCGGCACCCACCTCCGCAGCGCCCACCACCGCGGCACCCACCACCGCAGCGCCCACCACCGCGGCACCCACCACCGCAGCGCCCACCTCCGCGGCACCCACCACCGCAGCACCCACCCCGACCACCACGACCGCCGCAGCGGCGCCGGTGGCCGGTGCGTCCACCAGCGACAGCTTCACGCTCGCCGTCATCGGTGACACGCAGGACGAGATCTACTCGGCGTCCGACGCCCGGTTCTCCCGGCGTACCGCGTGGCTGGCCAGCAACAAGGACTCGCTCGGCCTGAAGTACGTCCTCCACACCGGCGACCTCAGCAGCTGGGGCTGGCTGGCAACGAGCCAGTTCGACAACGCCAAGGCGGCCATGTCCAACCTGACCAACGCGGGCATTCCGTTCGCGGGGGCCATCGGCAACCACGACACCGCGGCGGTCGGCTGGAACGGCGTGGCCGGCAGTTCGGGACTCGGCGGTTCCGCGTTCGCGCAGAGCCCGGCCTGCCCCGCGAAGGTCGGCGCCGCGAACTGCAACTCCAACTACCTGGTCCGCCAGACCGGCACCTACAACTCCTACTTCCCCCAGAGCAGCATCAAGGCGGTCGGCGGGGCGTTCGAGTCGGGCAAGGTCGACAACATCTGGACCACCTTCACCGCCAACGACACCAAGTGGCTGGTGCTCACCCTCGAGCTGTGGCAGCGCCCGGCCGTCGTGGCGTGGGCCAAGGACGTGGTCGCGTCCCACCCGGACTACAACGTGATCATCTCCACCCACAGCTACCTGGAGGGAGACGGCTCCATCTCCTCGTCCAACGGCGGCTACGGCGCCACGGCCCCGAGCTACCTGTACGACCAGGTCGTGAGCAAGTACAGCAACGTCAAGCTCATCTTCAGCGGCCACACCGGCACGATGACCAGCCGCACGGACAGCCCCGGCGGCAACACCGTGGTGTCCTACCTGGGCAACGAGCTGGGCAATGACGCGGTGTTCCGGGTCCTCAAGATCAACACGAAGACCGGAGCGGTCACCAGCACCGTCTACAACGGCTCCCTCACCTCGGTGGGGACCACCAGCAACACCATCAAGGTCATCAGCTGACCGACAACGGCTGACCGCACAGCGCAGGGGCACCATCGGCGAGAGCCGGTGGTGCCCCTGATGTGTGTCCGGAGCCGGCCCGGCTGACCGTGCCGCCCCCCTGTCACCCGTGCGGGGAACTGCGACCCCATACAGGATTCACTCATACTGTTCTCAGCTTTCGGGGGGAAAGCTCGCCCGGGTCAGCCGACCCCGGGCGTCGCCGTGAAAGCTGGAGTCCTGCCATGCCGCACGTCCCCCCGATCAGCGGGCACGCCCTGCCCCCCGCGAAGCGCTCGCTCTCCGTCGCCCTCGCCGTCCTCACGATGTCGCTCGCCGTCCTCACCACCGCCGTCGCGGCGTGGGTGAACCCGACCGAGGCGCACGCGGCGGGCTCCCGGACCCTCACGGTGACGCCGGGCGCGGTCACGCAGGTCAGCATCGGACGGTCCCGCGTCACCTCGATCGCGTCCGCGACCTTCACGGTGCCGGAGGGCTCCCCGGTGGACGCGGGCTTCCAGTTCCGCGCCTCCTCGAAGTCGTCGGGCTACCTCACCAAGCTGAGCGTGGGCGCCGACGGCGCGCTCTCCGGCGCCTTCAGCCGGCTCAGCCACAGCGTCCAGACCCCGCTCGGCAGCGCGGTCGACCTCGGTCTGGCCGTCACCGCCGGTGACGTCGTCCACCTCCAGGCGACCGTCACCGCCAAGAGCAAGGTGAGGATCTACCTGCGCGCCTGGAAGGACGGGGAAGCGAAGCCGTCCGCCTGGCAGGCCACCGTGACCGACGCGACCTCCAGCCGGATCAAGCGTTCGGGTCGCACCTACCTCTGGGTGGACGGGTCCACCGCCACCGCCTCCAGCCAGTACACCTACGGCGACGTCTCGGTGCGCGCCTTCACGGCGCGCAAGGCCGCCAAGGTGGGGGTCGCCGACCAGAGCTCCCACGCCACCGACAACCCGGGCGACGGCACCGGCACCGGGACCGGCACCGGCAGCCCGTTCACCATCGCCGTGATGCCCGACACCCAGGACGAGACCCTCAACCCGGCGAACACGAAGTTCTCGAACCGGACGCAGTGGCTGGTCGACAACCGCGACGCCCTGAACCTGAAGTACGTGATGCACTCCGGCGACGTCGTCAACTGGGGGTGGCTGGTCCCGTCCCAGTTCACCGTCGCCAGGACCGCGATCGCGAAGCTGGCCGACGCCGGCATTCCCTACGCGCTGACCATCGGCAACCACGACACCGCCGCGGTGGGCTGGAACAACGTCGAGGGCAGCACCGGCTACGGCGGCTCCGCCTACATGTACAACCCCGAGTGCCCGTCCCGCGTCGGGGCCAGCCAGTGCTCGAGCAACCTGCTCGTCCGGCGCACGGACGCCTTCAACGCCGCCTTCCCGCTGAGCAGCATCCAGAACCTCGGTGGCGCCTTCGAGGCCGGCAAGGTCGACAACATCTGGACCACCTTCGCCGACGAGGGCAGCGGCACCAAGTGGCTCGTGCTCACCCTGGAACTGTGGCCGCGCAAGGACGTGGTGAGCTGGGCGGCCGGTGTGGTGGCCGACCACCCCGACTACAACGTGCTGGTGCAGACCCACTCCTACCTGACCTCCGGCGGCGGCATCGACCAGTCCAACGGCGGCTACGGGGCGACCAGCGGCCAGTACCTGTACGACAACCTGATCGGCAAGTACGCCAACATCAAGCTGGTCTTCTCCGGCCACGTGGGCCAGGCCACCAAGCGGATCGACACCGGCGTCCACGGCAACAAGATCGTGAGCTACCTGGAGTGCTTCCACTCCGGCAGCACCAACCCGGTGCGGATCGTCACGATCGATCCGGCGTCCGGCAAGGTCACCACGAAGATCTACTCCCCCTACACGGACGAAACCTGGTCGCAGTACTCGACGAGCGACACGATCGACCTCGTACGATGAGGGGATGGCTCCACTCAGCCGACGACGACTCCTGGTTGCCGGTGGAGTAGGTCTGGCCGCCCTCGCCGGTTGCACGATCGACGGCGCGTTCGGGGGCAACGGCTCGGGGTCGGCCACACCGAGTCCGGCCCGGGACGCGACGCTCGAACGCTGGCTGCAGAACCGGCGCGCCCCGTACTTCATCGGGCACCGGGGCGCCGGCGACGTCGTCCCCGAGCACAGCCTGCCGAGCTACCTCCAGGCGCTGGACTGGGGCGCGGAGGCCATCGAGGTGTCCGTCGTGATGAGCAGCGACGGCGTGCTGTTCTGCCACCACGACCTCACCCTCGACCGCACGTCGCCGCTCAGCGGCCGCGCGAACGACTACCCCGCACACGTCCTCGACGACACACCCGTCCAGATACCCAGGCTGGGACCGTACTGGACCGGCGAAGCGATGCCCCGGCTGCCGCGACTGGAGGCCGTCCTCGACGAGATCGGCGGGCGCGCCGTGCTGTGCATCGAGCCGAAGCTGGACGCCGCCTACCCCGCGCTGGTGGAGACGATCACCCGTCGCGGCCTGGCGTCGTCGGTGATGCTCAAGCTGGATGCCACCAGCCCGCGCATCCCGATGGCCAAGGAGGCCGGCTTCGCCGTGTTCGGCTACCTCGGCAACATGGACGTGGCCACGCCGAAGGCGATCACCAGGCTCGCGGGGGCCCTCGATCCCCGCACCGACGCGATCGTCCTGCCCTCGCGCAGCGTCAAGGGGCTGCTGCCCCCGGACGTCGTCGCCCACGCCGTCGCCACCGAGGTCCCGCTGTGGCTCTTCCCGGTGCACCGGCGCTACGAGGTCGACTACTTCACCCAGCTCGGGGCGCAGGGCATGGTCACCCCCGACCTGGGCTACGTGAACGGCTCGCTCCCCGCCGTCGCGACCGACCGCTGGCGCGCCGGCCGGATCAGCGCGGGCGAGCTCACGCTCGACCCGTACGGCAACCGCTTCGGGCTCCAGTGGCCCGGCGAGGGCGTGGTGGGACTCGCGTTCCCCGACCGGCCGTCGTTCCTGCTGCTCGGCAACACCAACCCGCTCCCACAGCCCTCCTACCGGCTGTCGGTCGACGTCTGCTACGACCCGCTGCCCGTCGACCGCTGGCAGCACATCTCGATCGCCTTCGGGCACGCCGACGACCGCTACTACGAGCACCGGATGGGCGAGTCGGACGGCTACCACGCCATCCTGCGCGCGGACGGGCAGATGGGGATCTTCGCCCACACCGCCGGCGACCGGGACGGCGAGGCGCTCACCGCGAGCGTGCTGACCGGCTCGCTGGCCCCGGGCACCTGGTCGCGGCTCACCCTCACCGTCGGCCCGGACGGGATCTCGTGGTCACGCGACAACGGCACCTCGGTGCGGTCGGGCGACAGCCGGTTCCGGGGCGGCTACGTCCACATCGGCTCCTCGGCCTCGGACGGACGCCTGCTGGTCCGCAACCTCACCGTGTCCTGAGGCAGGGTTCCTGAAACCAGGTGTGGCGGCTCCCCGGGTCGGGGAGCCGCCACAGACTGTTCGGCGTCAGGGCAGCGGCGTGACGACGAAGTTGTCGATCGTCGCCGTGACCGGTGCGTTGGTGGCCGAGCTGGACAGGTAGGAGTACAGGCCCACCGCTCCGGCCGCCTGGAGGGCAGCGGTGCTGTCGGTCGTCGTCGTCTGCCACGACGCCGGCTCGGTGGTGCCCTCCTTCCACACCTTCGCCCGCAGCGTGGTGCTGTTCGCACCCTGGAGCTGGAACCGGACGTTCAGCACGTCACCGGGCGCGTAGACCATCCCGGAGATGTTCTGGGTGGTGAGCACCGTCTCGGTCCCACTCACCGTCCGTGCCAGGTACAGGGTGGTCACCGTCGCGGTCACCCGCAGCTTCACCCGGTAGTCGGACGTGCCGATCCGCCGCCCGATCAGCGAGGTGTAGATGCCACCCCCGGTGCCGGCCTTGTCGTAGCCCACCTGGACGGTGAGATCGACGTCGCGGGCCGAGACCGAGTTGAGGTAGGCCGACGGCCCGCCGCCGGCGGTCATCCGCATGGTGCCCGCGGAGCCGTTGACGGCCAGGTTGCTGGCGCCGGTCACCGTCCAGTTCCCGCCGGTGTTCGCCGTGCCCCACCCACCGGTCTGCGTCCGGGTGAAGGTGTCCCGGGCGATCGTGGTCGGTGCCGCGGTGACGGTGACGGTGTGGGTGACCTCACCGGTCGCCCCGTCATCGTCGGTCACGACCAGCTTCACCGTGTACGTGCCCGCGGCGCCGTAGGTGTGGTTCGGCTTCTGGGTCGTGGCCGTGTCCCCGTCACCGAAGGTCCACGCGTAGCCGGCGATCGTGCCGTCGGCATCCGAGGAACCCGACCCGTCGAACGACACCGCCAGGTTGTTCGGCGTGCTCGTGAACGCAGCCGTCGGCGCCTGGTTCGGCGGCGGGTCGGTCGCCACGACCTGCCGGGTCGTGGTCGCCTGGCCGAAGCGGTCGTCGGTCACCGTGAGCGTCACGGTGTAGTTGCCCGCAGTGGTGTAGGAGTGCTGGGCGGTCAGGCCCGTCCCGGTCGCACCGTCCCCGAAGTTCCAGGCGTAGGTCGCGATGGTGCCATCCGGATCGGTGGAACCACCGGCGTCGACGCTCAGGTCGAGGTGGTCGATCGTCGTCGTGAACGATGCGTTCGGCAGCACGTTCGGCGCGAGCACCGACACCTGCTTGGTGATCGAGTTGGTCCCGCCCCGATCGTCGTTGACGGTCAGTTTGACCGCGTAGGTGCCGGTCGCCGGGAACAGGTGCGTCGGCTGGAGCGTGTCGGTCACGCTCGGGCTGCCGTCGCCGAAGTCCCAGGCGAAGCTGGTGATCGTGCCGTCCGGGTCGTTCGACCCGGTGCCGTTGAACACCACGTTCAGGTCGGTGGGCGTGTAGGTGTAGGCCGCCACCGGGTTCTGGTTGGGAGCCGGTTGTGCCGCCTCGTAGTGGGCGAGGACGCGCGCTGCGCTCAGCTCGCTCTCGTAGACGGCCACCTCGTCGATGTCACCGTTGAAGTACCAGGAGCTGGAGTTCCAGGTGACGTCGCCGCCGACCTTCCAGTACCCCGGGTAGTCCTCGGCGCTCGTCTGCGGGTTGGTGCCGACCAGGGCCCCGTCCACGTAGAGCTTCATCCCGTTGCCGGACAGTTCCGCGACCACCTGGTGCCAGCTTCCGTCGTTGTAGGACGCCGGGCTGGTGATGATGTTCATCTGACCGGTCCAGACGCCGAACTCGAGCTGGCCGGCGTTGTTCATGTAGACGTGCCGGTCGTAGCTGCTGGAGTTGTCGGTCTGGTTGCGACCGAAGCCGATGATCTTGCCGCCGACCGTGGTGGTCGTGCGGAACCACGCCTCGGTGCTGAACACCGTCGGGTTGTTGAAGACGTCGTCGGAGGAGACGAAGTCGTTGGACCCGTCGAAGCCCGCGGCCGTGTTCGGGATCGGCAGTGCCCCGTTGCGGCCGAGCGTCGGGCCGTTCCGGTAGGTGCCGGTCGAGTGGCTGCCGCTGGCGTCGTTCGCGACCGTGCCGGACGCCTCACCGAACCGCCAGTAGATGCGCGGGTGGTCGGTGTAGACCGCGGCACCGTAGTTGTCCAGCGGGCCGGAGCCGGCGGTGATGGTCACCTGGTGCACGACCGTGCCGGTCGCGCCCTTGTTGTCGGTGGCCGTCAGGGTCACGTTGTAGGACCCCGAACCGGCGTAGACGTGCACCGGGTTGACCCCGGAGCCGGTGGTGCCGTCACCGAAGTCCCAGCTGTAGCCGGTCACCGAGCCGTCGGGGTCGGTGGACGCGCTGCCGTCGAACGTCGCCCGACGGTCGAGCACCGTCGAGGTGAACGCGGCGCTCGGGGCCTGGTTCATCGCGAACCCGGCGGCGGTGTAGTGGTTCTGCACCTGGGCCGCGGTGAGTTCGTAGGAGTACACCGCCGCCTCGTCGATCGTGCCGTTGAGGTACGGGTCGGAACCCCAGGTGTTGTCGCCACCGACCTTCCAGTAGCCGTTGTAGTCCTGGGCGGCCGTCTGCGGGTTGGTGCCCACCAGGACGCCGTCCAGGTACAGCTTCATGCCGTTGCCGGACTGGGTCGCGACCACGTGGTGCCAGGCTCCGTCGTTGTAGGAATTGGTGCTGGTGATCGTGTTCGTGGTGCCGGTCCAGACGCCGAAGACCACCCGTCCGTCACCCTGGAGGTAGACGTGCCGGTCGTAGCTGTCGGACGTACCGTCGTTGCGGCTGCCGAAGCCGATGATCTTGCCGCCACTGGTGTCGGTCGTCTTGAACCAGGCCTCCTCGGAGTAGACCGTCGGGTTCGAGAACTGCGCGTTCGAGGCGACGAAGTCGTCGTTGCCGTCGAACGTCGCCGCGGTGTTGCCCGAGATCACGCCGGTGACGCCCTTGGTGGGCCCGTTGACGTAGGTGCCGTCGTTCAGCGACCGGCTCGAGTCCGCGGCCGTGGTGCCGGTGGTGTCGGCGAGGCGCCAGAACAGGTCCGGGTCGTCGTTGTAGATCATTGCGCCGTACGCGTCGGCCGGGGCCGGCGGGATCGTCGCGGTGCGTCCCGACGCCGTGTACAGGTCGAGGACGTCGGTCTGGCTGAGCGCGGTCGGGTAGATCGCGACCTCGTCCACCAGCCCGGTGAAGTTGTTGCTGTTCGGCCGGTTCGCCCACCCGTCGAGGTTGTCGCCCTGGACCTTCCAGTAGCCGAGGTACGCCTCGCCGGCGGTCACGTCGGAACGCTTGGCGACGCGGACGCCGTCCACGTACAGCACCATGCCGGCCGAACTCATGCTGGCCGACAGCATGTGCCACTGGCCGTCGTTGTACGCGCGGCCGCTGGTCACGGTGCGGTTGCTGCCGTCCTGCGCCCGGACGCCGAAGCTGATACGTCCGGCGTTGTCCATGTAGAGGTGACGGTCACGGTGGCCCGAGTTCGGCTTCTGCAGGTCGCCGAAGCCGAGGATCCGGCCACCGTTGGTGGTGGTCGTCTTGATCCACACCTGTTCGGTGAACGTGTCCGCGCCGGTCTCGGTGCCGTTCTCGAAGATGCGGCCCCATGGCTGGTCCGGCACCTGGCTGCCGACGAGCATGGAGCCGTTGCCCGCGATCGCGCCGTCGTTGCTGGGCACGACGTCGGTGTCGCCGGTGCCGTCGTTGACGCCGGAGCCGGTCACGCCGTTGACCGCAGCCCGGTCACGGATGACGGTGCTGGAGGTCTCGTCCAGCGGCCAGTAGATGCGGGCGCCCTTCGCGCGGACCACGTTGGCGTAGCTGGTCAGCGCCGCCACCGAGGCCGGCATCGTGATCGACGTGGACGCGCCGTAGACGGTGTTGCCGTCGGCGTCGTTCGTCACGATCTGGTACCGGTAGGTCGCCCCGGGTGTCAGCCCGGTGTCCTCGTAGCCGAGGGACGGCAGGTTCCACCAGGTCGACGCCGCGTTCTTGGTGAACCGCGGGCTGCCGGTGGCGCCGTCGCGGACCACCTTGTAGGTGAGCGTCGCGTCGTCGCGGTCGTAGGCGGTCGGCCAGATGACCCGCACCGAGGTCGGCGACGTGGCGGCCAGCGTGGGTGCCGCCGAGCCGGTGGGGAACTTCGGCCCCTCGGCCTTGGGCGCCAGGGCCGCGCGGCCGAACCGCACGATGCCCTGCTGGGCAACGCCGTTCACCCGGGGGAACTCACCGCCGACGGCGATGTAGTCGCTGTTGCCGACGACGTTCCAGCCGGCCTGGTACTGCCCGGTGTAGCTGCCGATGGCGAAGTCGGGGAACCAGTTGACCATGCTCGGGGCCGGCTCCTTGCCGTGCCAGTTCGGGTAGCCCCAGACGTCGTTGAGGATCTCGCCCTGGGCGTCGTCGGTCCAGGCGGTGGCGTGCAGGAACTTCCACTGCTCGTACTGCGGGTGGCCGCCGCCCATGTTGCCGCAGTAGTGGGAATGGCTGACCGTGTAGACCACGCCGTTGGAGACGAACTCGGAGTAGTTGTCACCGTGGCAGTCGGTCACCCACGACACCTCGCCGGTGTCGACCGAGGCCTTGAACGTGCCCTCCAGGTTGCCGCCGGGACCGAAGTGCCAGGTGGTGCCGTAGAGGTAGTCGCCCTGCACCCGCAGGCTGCCGACGGCGGCGTCCGCCCCGGCGTTGCGGACGATGGTGTTGGTCAGCCACGCGGAGTCGACCGCACCGGTCGCGGCGCTGACCTTCGTCATGCCGTACTGCGGCTGGCCGCCCACGTTCTGGAACATGCCGCCGGCGAACACGTTGGCGCCGTCCTGGCTGATCGCCATGGCCCAGACCGTGGCGTCGGCGTTCGGGTTCCACGGCAGCAGCGCGCCGTCGGTGGCGCGGAAGGCGGCCAGGTTGTTGCGAAGCGTGCTGCCGGCCCCGAGGAAGCCACCGCCGACATAGACGGCGTCGTTGGTGGCGATGACCGCGCGGGCCTGCGAGTTCACCCCGACCGGGTTGAACGCGGTGATCAGCGCGCCGGTCGCGGTGCTGTAGGCCGCCACCCGGCGACGGGCGGTGCCGTTCGCGGTGGTGAAGTCACCGACCACGTAGATGCGCGACCCGTCCGGGCTCGCCGCGACCCCCAGCACCTGTCCGTTCAGGTTGGGCGCGAAGGAGGTCACCAGCGTGCCGTCGGTGATGTTGTAGGCGAGAAGGTTGTTGCGGGTGGTCAGGTTCGTCCCGGCCGCCGCCCCCGCGGGGCGTGCGTTGGTGAACTTGCCGCCCGCGTAGACGATGTTGCCGACGATCGCCTGCGACCAGACCACACCGTCGATCTGGACGCTCGGCAGTCGGTCAGCGGTGATCGCGCCGGATGCCCTGGGGATCAGCGGCGCGAGCGCCGCCTCCGCCACCGGCGCGGAGTTCACCCAGAACCCCGCGCTGACGACGCCGAACGAAACTGCCAGCGCCAGCCATGAGCGCAACGGTCGTCGAGACCTGTGCATCGCCTAACCCCCCGGTGAGGACCGGCCTCTGAGATGCCGGTCGATTGGCGTCGGAAGGGCTGGACGGCTGCGCGACAGGCGGGCGGCGGCGCACAGAGATGCGTCGGCTCGCGGCCTGAACTGGATACCCCCCAATTACGGCTGTCATAGTCCCCCCGAACTACAGCAAGCTCAACTTACCGCGCACCGGTGTACGGGCTCAATGGCCCGTAGGCGTCAGAATTGAGCATCCCGTGGGGGTTGACCCCGGCCTCCTCAGCGGAGCGCGCTCACCTCGCGGTACCACTTGACCAGGACCAGCAGGGTGTAACCCGCCATGGCCAGAGCGAGCAGCAGGTACAGCCAGCGGAAGACCGGGACGAAGCCCCACGCCGCGAAAGCCAGGCAGAGCACGCCGTAGTCGGTGGGCAGCTTGAGCAACGACACGGTCGAGGACGCGGCCGCCGACGGCTTCGGCGTGGCCTTCGTGCTCCAGTACAGCCGCGTCAACAACTCGGTGAGCAGCATCCCGAAGAAGTGCACGACGTAGAAGACGAGGAAGCCCAGCGCGACACCCAGCCACACCGGTTCGGCCCCCTGCCGGTAGAACCCGATCAGGACGGCGACGTGCAGGGTGGCGATCTTGCCGGCGTCGACCACGTGGTCCAGCCACTCCCCCGCCAGGCTCCCGCCACCGCGGAGCCGGGCGAGCTGGCCGTCCGCGCTGTCCAGCGCGTACCCGAGGACGAGCAGGACGCAGATCACCAGGCCGGACCACCACGTCACCGGCGCGAGCGCGATGGCGACGATCCCGGAGTACGTGAACAGCGCGCTCACGACCGTGACCTGGTTCGGCGTCAGGTGGGCCTGGTAGGCCGCGGCGGCGAGCAGCCGACCCAGGGGCCGGTTCACCAGGAGCGAGTAGAGGGGCGCGCCCTTCGACGACTTCTGGGCGCCGCGCAGGCGCTCCACGGCCTCGCGATAGGAGCCCGAGTGCCCGGTGTCCGTCATCTTCTCCCCCCACGGGCAGCCTAGCCGAATCGAGGTCGCCGGGCCCGACCGGACGCCACCGGCCCGCCCGGAGCGTACGCCTCGCTAGCATTGGGACAACGAAGTTCGACAGCGTCGGTACCGGGGATTCACGTTCGCGTGCGGGCCGCGCTGTACTGGTGGGGGGACGAGAACGGTGAGTGAGACGGAGCAGCGGGGCACCGCCGCCGCGGTGGGGGCCGACATCCTCCCACTGGGGCTGGCGGGCAGGATCCTGCTCAGGAACTGGGTGTTGCTGATCGCCGGGCTGGCGTTGGGCGTCGCGGGCGGCTGGGCACTCGCCCGCGCCGTGCCGCCGACCTACTCGGCCACCGCCACCCAGTTCGTCAAGGGCATCCCCGGCACCGGCGTCGCCGCCAACTACGAGGCCGCCCAGTTCGCGGTCAGCCGGGCGCGTTCCTACCCGTCGTTCATCTACAGCCAGGAAGTGCTCGAAGGGGTCGCCCGCGACATGGGCGTGAGCGACATGAGCTCCCTGCGGGAGAGCCTGACCGCGACGAACCCGTCGGACACGCCGCTGGTCCAGATCACCGCGACCGGGGCGACCGCCACGGAGGCGCGCGACAAGGCCAACTCGGCGGCGCGCCACATGGCCACGTTCATCACCGACATCGAGACCGTCGACGGCAAGACCCCGATCACCGTCGAGACCGCGGTGCAGGCCCTGCTCCCCACCGAGCCGTCCGACCCCCGCCTGTCGGTGTACGTGGCGATCGGCGGCACGATCGGTCTCGCTCTCGCCGTCATCCTGGCCCTGGTGCGGTTCTTCGCCGGGCAGCGCGTGACCGGGAACTGGCGGCCGTCGCGCCAGTTCCGCCGCTTCCGCAAGACGCGTCCGGTGCGCGCGCCCGCCCACGCCGTCCCGTCCGCCCCGTTGTCACCGGATGAAGCGGCCGAGGCGGTGGCCGACGCGGAGCGGTCCGCCCACGTGCTCGAGGCGGCCTCCGACGACCGGGGCACGAAGCCGCAGGCGAGCCGTCCGCCGGCCAAGGCCGGCCACAAACGTGGCGCGCGACGGCGCAAGCAGATGGCCTCGCGCCGTGTCCACAGTCGCGTCTGAAGCCACCCCCCGCGCCCCCTCCGGGCGCGTCGCACCGCGCCACCGGGTCTCCTTCGCCTGCTATCTGGTGCTGCTGGTCGTCATCGCCTCGGTGATCCCGTGGCAGTCCGACAGCTACTTCTCCGGCGCGTTCGACATCGTCGCCGTCCTCAAAGCCATCCTCGCCCTCGTGGGCCTGCTGGGCGCGCTCCTGCTGTCCGGGTCGAGCCGGGACCTCCACCCGGTCCCGTTCGGGCCGGTGATGTTCGTGGGCGCGTACCTGCTGTGCACGGTGCTCGGTGCGCTCGCGGCCGGCGACCTGCTCGCGTCCGTGGTCGTCGCCGTCCGCGTCGGCATCCAGGTGATGACGATCGTGGTGCTCGCCCACCGGTACCCGGCCGCCTCCCTCCTGCCCAGCCTGGTGGCCGCGATCGGCACCATCGGGGCTCTCGCGGCCGTCACCGGCCTCAGCGACCTCGCCGGCGGGGGACGCCTGTCCGGCGGCTTCCCGCCGATGCACCCCAACGAGCTCGCCTTCGAGGCCGCGGTGGTCCTCGCCTGGGTCGCCGCCAAGGTCACCCAGGGGCTCGACACCATCGGCCACCTGGCGGTCGGCGCCGCCGCCCTGGGCGTCCTGCTCGCGACCGGTTCGCGGACCTCCCTGCTGGTGATGGTTCCCACGGTCGCGATCCTGATGGTCACCGCTGTCGCGATCCGGATCCGCACCGCGGTGCTCGTGGGTGCCCTGATCCCGATCCTGGTGTGGGCGGCGCTCGGGAGCGACGCGGTCGCGCAACTCATCAGCCGGGGCGAGGACGTGGACCAGCTCACCACCCTGAGCAACCGCACCATCGCCTGGCAGGCCGCCCTCGCCCCGAAGGACACGATCTGGCAGACGCTGTTCGGCAGCGGCCTGGACACCAAGCAGATTCCGGTCGCCGGGCAGTGGTGGGCCTTCCAGATCCTCGACAGCAGCTGGGTGTCGGCCCTGGTCCAGGGTGGTCTGGTCGGCCTGGGCATCTGCCTGCTCTGGATGCTGCACGCCGGCGTGCGGGTGATCCAGACGTCCTCGCGGGACCTCCTCGGCTGGCAGCTGGCGATGATCGTGCTGCTCACGTCGCGGGGGCTGCTGGAGAGCGGCCTGTTCGACGCAACCACGGCGTTCCTGGTCCTGATCTGCGTCACCCTCGGCAACGGGACCACCGTCCGTCGCTGGCGTCCTGCGTGGCTCAACCGCCCGGCCCCGGTCGCCCGGCGCACACTGGGCCGGCCCGGGGGGTCCGCCCGGGGAGAGCCGCAGCCGGCCCTTACCACTGGATGAGGGTCCACCGCTCGGAATTCTTCAGAAAGCTGAGAGAAATCTGAGCGATCTTATGTATAATCTCATCATGCCCCCCGAGCTAAAGATCTTCTCTGCCCTCATTGGCCTTGTGGCCACTGGGGCCATCGCCCTGCAGAGCGCTCCCCCCGCGCATGCAGCAGCGGTCCGCGCCGCCGATTCGGCCGGTTCCGTACAGGTCGGCTCAGCCGTCTACTCAGCCCCCGCCAACGCCATCTACGTCGCCAAGAACGGCTCCGACTCCAACGCCGGCACCCTCAGCGCCCCCCTCGCCACGCTCACCCAGGCCCTCGCGGTCGCCGGTGACGGCGCGACGATCGTCCTGCGGGCCGGTTCGTACAACGAGTCGGTCGCGGTCTACAAGAGCGTCACCATCCAGAACTACCCGAACGAGGCCGTCTGGTTGGACGGCACCACCTCGGTCAGCGGCTGGGTGAAGGACGGGTCGACCTGGCGCCACGACGGCTGGACCACCCGGTTCGACCACAGCCCCACCTACACCAAGGGCGCCGCGGACTCGACCACGGCAGGCTGGCAGTTCGTGAACACCACCACCGCGCCGATGGCCGCCCACCCCGACGCCGTCTGGATCGACGGCCAGGCCATGTGGCAGGTGAAGTCGAAGTCGCTGGTGACCGCGGGGACCTTCTTCCTCGACGAGAGCACGTCCAAGCTGTACGTCGGCACCGACCCGACCTCGAAGTCCGTGGCCGCCAGCAACCTCCAGCAGGCGATCAACGTGCGGGCCAGCGGCGTCACCGTCCGTGGCATCGGCGTCCGCCGGTACGCGACCTCGGTCTGGCAGATGGGCACCATCACGGCCGAGAAGCCCGGCGCCACCTTCGAGAACGTGGACATCCAGGACTCCGCGACCACCGGCATCAGCCTGGACGCGGCGAACGCCACCCTGCGCAGGGTCACCGTCACCAACAGCGGCATGCTCGGCGTGCACGCCAACTACGCCGACAACCTCGTCCTCGACAAGGTGTCCGCGCGCTACAACAACAACCAGAAGTTCAACGCCGCTCCCAACGCGGGCGGTGTGAAGATCGGCCACCTGCGCGGCGTCAAGGTCATCGACACCGACGTCAGCGACAACTACGCGTACGGCTTCTGGGAGGACTGCTCGGTGTACAACACCGTGATCACCTCCTCGAACTTCACCAACAACGCGAACGCCGGCGTCTTCCTGGAGATCTCCGCGAAGGCGATCGTCGCCGACTCCCTGGTGGCCGACAACGGCGCCGAGGGCATCCTGGTGAACAACACCAGCGACGTGAAGCTGTGGAACAACACCATCGTCGGCAACGCCCGCCCGCTCAACCTGGTGCAGGACTCGCGCCGCAACACGAACAAGAACGACCAGGCCGTCGACACCCGCCAGTCATTCCCCGACCCGACCATGCCCTGGACGCTCGGCCCGGTCGTGGTGTCGAACAACGTGATCGGCCCGATCGCCTCCGGCAACTGTGAGCTGTGCGTCGAGGACTTCAGCTCGTCGAAGTACTCGGCCGCCAAGATGGGCATCACCGCGAACGGCAACGTGTACAACCGGACGTCCGCCTCCAGCCCGACGTGGCTGGTCGTGTGGGCCCGTACCGACACCAGCCCGGCCGTCTACAACACGCTGTCCGCCTTCCAGAGCGCCACCGGCCACGAGGCACGGGGTCGGGAGTTCACCGGCAGCAAGGTCGTCGACTCGGCGGGCGTGCTCAGTTCGTCGGTGACGGACGTGACCTCGCAGGTCGCGCTCGGACTGCCGTCCGACATCGCGTCGGCGCTCGGCCGCTCGGCCGGCGACAAGCACCTCGGCATCTGGACCGACACGGTCTCCGTCGCCGTGACGCCCACGACCACCCCGACGGCGACAGCCACTGCCACCGCCACGGCCACGGCCACGGCGACCGCGACCGCGACCGCCACGGCGACTCCGACCGCGACGGCCACCACGACCGCTGGGGCCGGCAAGGTCGCTTCCGACGAGTTCGGGCGTTCGGTCAAGTCCGGCTGGGGCTCGGCGGACGTCGGTGGCACCTGGGTGGCCTCCACCCCGAGCAAGTTCACCGTCGGCAGCGGGCTGGGCACCATCAAGCTGGCCAAGGGCCAGTCGAGCATCGCCCGGCTCAACGCGGCGAGTTCCACGTCCACCCAGCTGACCGCCTCGGTGACCATGAACCAGAAGGTCACCGGAACGGGTCAGTACGTGAGCTTCGTCGGTCGCACGGTCGACGGTGTCGGTGACTACCGCGCCCGCCTCAAGATCAGCAAGGGTGGTGCCGTCACCGCGCAGCTGCTGTCCCGGGCGAACGGCAGGACCACCGTGCTGACGAGCACCCCGGTCTCCGGCCTCACGTGGACGACCGGCAGCACCCTCCACGTGACGCTGCAGGTCACCGGCACGGGCACGACCAACCTGCGCGCCAAGGTCTGGCGCTCGGACGCCGCGGAGCCCAGCACCTGGCAGGTGACCGCCAGCGACAGCTCGGCCGGGCTCCAGAAGGCCGGCGGTGTCGGTCTGGCCGCCGCCACCAACGCCAAGACGTCGAACGGTGCCGTCCTGTACCGCTTCGACCAGCTGGCGGTGACGACGGTCGCCTGAGCGACCCCGAGCGTCCGACCGGGTGACCGGCGGACGCGCCCGAGAGCAGACGAGTGCCCGGTCCCCTCGCGGGGGCCGGGCACTCGTCGGTTCGGCTTACTGCGCCAGGGACTTCACCAGCAGCCCGTCGTAGGAGAAGACCACCGGACCGTTGGTCGTCGACCCGGACAGGTAGGTGTACAGCCCGACCGCTCCGGCGCCCTGGAGGGCAGCGGTGGTGTCGGTCGTGCTGGACGTCCAGCTGGTCGGCTCCGTCGCGCCCTTCCAGGCCTTCGCCCGGATGGTCGTCGTCCCGTTGCCGGTCACCTGCACCCGCAGCTGGAGCACCTCACCGGGGCTGACGGTAAGGCCGCTGACCGTGGTCGTGGAGAGCACCGTCTCGGTGCCCCCGACGGTCCTCGCCAGGTAGACCGTGACGCCGGTGCTCAGCACCCGGACCTTCGCCCGGTAGTCGTTGCCGGTCGAGACGAGGCGTCCGATCGCACTCACATACTGGCCACCGCCGGTCGCCGCCTGGTCGATGCCCACCGACACCGTCAGGTCGGTGTCCGCCGAGGAGACCGACGGAAGGCTCGCGGTGTAGCCCTGCCCGGCGGCGAGGGTGACCTTGCCCGTCCCGCCCGAGACCGAGAACTTGCTCGCACCCGAGGTCAGCGACCAGGCGCCGCCGGTGTCCGCACTCCCCCAGCCACCGGTGACCGTCCGGCCGAAGTCGTCCTTCGCCAGCGGTCCGGGAGCCACCACCGTCACCGTCTTGGTCACCGAGTCGGTGCCGTTGCGGTTGTCGGTCACGGTCAGCTTCACCGAGAAGCTGCCGCCATCGGCGTAGGTGTGGCTGGCCGTCGCGCCGGTGGCGGTGCCGCCGTCCCCGAAGGTCCACGCGTAGGAGGCGACCGTCCCGTCGGGATCCGTCGAGCCGCCGGCGTCGACCGTCACCTGGAGCCCGTTGACCGTGCTCGTGAAGGCCGCGGTCGGGTTCTGGTTGGGCCGGACCGCGGTGACGCTCCGGGTGGTCGTCGCCGTGCCGCCGTCGTCGTCGGTCACCGTCAGCGTGATGGTGAACGCGCCGGCGTCGGCGTAGGCGTGGGTCGCGGTTGCGCCGCTCCCGGTGGTGCCGTCGCCGAAGTCCCAGGCATAGAGCGCGACGTTGCCGTCGGGATCGCTGCTGCCGGTGCCGTCGACGCTCAACGACAGGTCGGTGATCGACGCGGTGAAGGACGCCGTCGGCAACTGGTTGGGCGGGTTGACCGCGGTCACCTGGTGGGTGACCGAGGCGGTGCCGCCCCGGTTGTCGGTGACGGTGAGGGTGACCAGGTAGTCGCCGGCCACGTCGTAGGCGTGCGTCGGGCTGACGCCCGCCGCCGTCCCGCCGTCACCGAACGTCCAGCTGTAGCCGGTGACCGACCCGTCGGCGTCGGCGGACGCCGCGGCGTCGAAGCCCACCGACAGGTAGGCCACCGTGCTCGTGAACGCCGCCGTCGGCAGCTGGTTGGCCACGACGGTCACCGACTGCGACGACGTGCCCGTCGCCCCGCGGTTGTCCGTCACGGTGAGGACGACCTGGTAGGTGCCCGCCGCCGCATACGTGTGCGTGGTGGTGGCCCCGGTGTCGGAGTGGCCGTCACCGAAGTCCCAGGCGTAGCTCGCGACCGTGCCGTCGACGTCGGTGGACGCCGAGGCGTCGAAGCCGACCTGGAGCAGGTCCTTGGTGGCCGTGAACGATGCCACCGGCGCCTGGTTCGGGCCGACGCTGACCGGCGTCGACCGCGTGCCCGTCGCACCCTGCGGGTCGGTCACGGTCAGGGTGATCGTGTACGTCCCACCGGCAGCGTACGTGTGGGTGGCGGTCGGCCCGGTCGCCGTGGCGCCGTCGCCGAAGTTCCACGCGTAGCTCGCCACCGGCCCGTCGGGATCGGTCGACGCCGACCCGTCGACGCTCACCTGGAGGAAGTCGGCGGAGGTGGTGAAGGAGGCGACCGGGTTACGGTTCGACGCCGACCGCCCGGAGGCGGCGTAGTGCGCCCGGATCGCGTCCTCGGACAATGCCGTCGGGTAGACGGCGGCCTCGTCCAGGGTCCCGGTGAAGTAGGTGTTCGTCGAACCCGACCAGACCCGGTCACCGCCGATGCGGAACGAGCCGGTGTAGTCCTGGCTCACCGAGTTGCTGTTGCTCCCCACCAGGACGGTGTCGACCCACAGCCGCATCCCGCCGCTGCCCTGGCTCGCCACCAGGTAGTGCCACTGGCCGTCGTTGTAGGCCGACGTGCTGGTGAGGACCACCTGGCTGCCGGCGTTGGCGCCGAAGGACACCTTGCCGTTGTCCAGCATCCACACGTGCCGGTCGTAGCTCGAGCTCAGGCCACTGGTGGCGTTGCCGAACCCGATCAGCTTGCCGCCCTTGGTGGTGGTGGTCTTGAACCACACCTCCTCGGTGTAGGCCTGCGGGGCGTTCCAGGAGTACTTGTCGACGACCAGGCCGTTGGTCTGGAAGTTGGCGGCGGTGTTCCCGGTGATCGGGCCGGTCTGGCCGCCGGTCACCGAACCGGTCTGGTTGCCCGTCCGGCCGTTGCCGCTCTCATCGACCAGGGTCGAGGAGATGGTGTTCAGCCGCCAGAACAGGTCGGGCGAGTCCGCGGTGACCGCCTGGCCGTAGGCGTCGGTCGGCGCCGCCGGCCACGTCTGGGCGCGTCCGCTGGCCAGGTAGTGCGCCTTGACCTGGGCGGCCGTGAGCGCGGACGGGTAGACCGCGACCTCGTCGAAGCTGCCGACCAGGCCGGCGTCGCTCGGCGCGCTGCTGTAGCCGCTGACCGAGTCGTTACCGATCCGCCAGTAGCCGTCGTAGTCGCGCGCCGAGACGTAGCGCTGGTCGCGCCCGACCCGGAGCCCGTCCACGAACAGCTGCATGCCGTTCGTCGGATCCAGCGTGCCGACCACGTGGTGCCACTGGCCGTCGTTGATCGCGACCCGGCTGGACACCGGGCGCTGGGCGCCGCTGTACACCGTGAAGTTCGGCCGGCCCGAGGTGTCGAGGTAGAGCGCCCGGTCGCTGTAGCCGGAGGTGGCCGTTCCGGTCGGGTTGTTGCCGAACCCGACGATCCGTCCGCCGCGGGTGCTCGTGGTCTTCACCCACGCCTCGACCGAGAAGGTCTGCGGCGCGGTCGAGATGTCCCTGGTGGTGACCTTCGCGGAGTTGGCCGTGGAGGTCACGCCGGTGCCGGTCTCGCCGACGATCGCGCCGGCCGTGCCCAGGGTCATGTTCGTGTAGGCGCCGTGGTAGTCGCCGATGTCATCGACGGCCGCCGTGCCGGTCGGCTCGGTGAGCCGCCACAGGTGGGTCGCCCCGTCCCCGCGCACCACCCCGGCGTACGTCGACGGTGTGGCGGAGCTGACCGTGATGTAGCTCGACCACGCGCTGAACTGGTAGTTGCCCGACGCGTCCCTGGCCCTGATCTGGTAGCGCACCTGGCTGCCCGGTGTCAGCCCGGTGTCGGTGAAGGTCTGGCTCGGCATCTTCCAGAAGGTGCTGTCCTTGGTGACCGTCAGGATCTTCGCGCCGGAATTCCGGAAGACGTCGTAGCTCAACGTCGGGTCGTCGCGGTCCCAGATGCTGTTGAAGAGCACCTTGACCGTGCCGGAGTCCGTGGAGATCGGGTTCGGGTTGAACGTCGCGTTGTAGATCGGGCCCATCTTGTTGGGCGCGACGCTGCGCTTGGCGAATCGCACCAGACCCTGCTGGGCGACACCGTTGACGATCGGGAATTCCCCGCCCAGCACCAGGTAGTTGCTGTTGCCGGTGACGCTCCAGGCGGCCTGCCGGTCGGCCGTGTAGGTGCCGAACTCGAGGTCGGGGAACCAGTGCAGGACGCCCGGGTAGGACAGCCCGGTGAAGTCCCAGCCGTACGCGTCCTTCCGGGTGATCGTCCCGGTACCGAAGGTCGGCATCGCCCCGGCCTTCTGCCAGCGAGAACGCGGGCTGGTGTCGGGGAAGCCGCCCACGACCGAGCAGTCGTGGTTGTGCGACACGGTGTACAGCACGCCGTTCATCGGCCAGCTGTCGTAGGTGTCACCGAGGCAGTCCTGGACCCAGTTGATCGTGCCGGTGTTGGGGTCGGCGGAGAAGGTGCCCTCGAAGGAGGCTCCGGCGCCGTAGGCGTAGCCGGTGCCGAACACCTGCGTGCCGTCCGTGCTCAGCGAGGCGATCGCCCCGTTGAGGCCGGCGGTCCGGATGCGGGTGGTGGCCGCCCAGGGAAGGTTCGCGCCGGTGCCGGCGTCGATCGCGCCCATGCCGTAGGCGTCGGCGCCGTTGAGGGTCGTGAACGACCCGGCCGCGATCACCCGGGAGTTGTCCGGGCTCATCACCATGGCCCAGGTGTACCCGCCGTCGCCCACCGGCGCCCACGCGGTGATCGCGCCGTTGGTGGGCGAGAACGCTGCGAACAGGGTGCGGGGCTTCCCGGCGGCGGAGCGGAAGTTGCCGCCCACGTACACGGTGCTGCTGGTGATGGCGAACGCGCGCACCTGGCCGTCGGTGTTCGGCGCGAAGGTCGTCAGCAGGCTGCCGGTCGCGGTGTCGAAGGCCGCGACGTGGCCACGCGCGACCCCGTCCACCGCGGTGAAGTCGCCACCGACGTAGATGCGGCTGCCGTCGGGCGCGGCCCGGACGATCAGGCCCTGCGCATTCAGCGAGTGGCTGAAGGACGTGACGGCGTTACCCGTGGTGACGTCGAAGGCGAAGATGTTGTTGGCGTCGATCTCGCCCGCGCCACCGACGGCCACGCCCGGCGGCCGTGCCTTGCTGAAGCTGCCCACCACGTACACGGTGTTGCCGACGATGGCCTGGCTCCAGACCACGCCGTTGACCTGCCAGGTCGGCAGGGCGTCGGCGCTGACCGTCTCCGGGAGCGTGACCGTCGCGGCGGCCGGAGTGTCCGCGCTCGCCGTGGTGGCCGTGGTCACCCCGATCCCGACGACGGTGAGGGCGAGGGCCACCAGGACCCGCAGGGACGCCGAAACGGCTCGTGAAACTCGTGCGCTAAGCGTGAACATCGCAGGTCCTAGCTGTCGTGAGGTCGCCCGTGGAACCGGTCGATTCAGGATGGATCAGTGGTCGGAGGGCGAACTGGCGAACCAGGATCCCGCCGAGGAAGAGCCCCGTCGCCAGCGCGTACGGGGTCAGGGATGCACTCAGCCCGAGCGGACCCAGCAGGAGCCACACCAGGGAGAGCGCGATCGTGGCGTCGACCGCGCGGCAGGCGAGCACGATCGGCTGCCTGCCCAGGACGGCGCCCAGGGATGCGAAGGGTTGCACGGTCGCCGAACCGGCCACGTACAGGGCCCAGCCGGCGACGGCGATCTGGTCGACGCTGAACGACGGCCCGGTGACCAGGTGGCCGAGGTACGGGGAGAGCAGGGTGAGCGCTGCACCGGCCGCGAGCGCGGCGCCGCACAGCTTCAAAGAGGCGTTCCGCGCGCGGGCGGCCAGCCGTGCGGCCGGCTGCCGGCGGTCACGCACGTAGCTGGTCAGCAGGTACGAGCCCAGCCCCTGCACGATCAGCAGGGCCGGGGCGACGAAGATGCGAGCGGCCTCGACCTGGCCGAGCGCGGCCTGGCCGAGGATGAGGATCACGATCGTGCGTGACGCGGTGAGCAGGCCCGGGGTGACACTCACCTGCAGGCCGCGCATGGTGCCGAAGAGGGCGACCTGACGAATGCCTGCCACGGTGACCGGGACGACCGTCCGCTCGTCCGCCGAGATGAGGATCAGGCCGGCGACGATCCCTGCGGTCTGCCCGACGAAGAGTGCCAGCAGGAAGACGCCGACGTTGATCGGGCCGTTGAGGTAGCAGATGCCGAGCGTGCCGAGGCTGAACACCAGCGCCGTCGAGTCGAGCACCACCAGGCGCCAGAACCGCATGGTCGCCATCAGGATTCGTCGCACCAGCTCCTCGAGCTGGAAGGCGCCGAGCGCGAGCCCGAACCAGACGCCCTCGACCGGCGTCAGCAGGCCGAGGCCGACCATCGAGCCGGCGGTGACCAGCACGCTGAGCAGGCAGATGATCACGGCCATGCCCTCGAGCCCGCCGCGGACGACCCGGTCGCCGCGGTCGAGGATGACCAGGGAGTCACCGATGATGCCGCTGGCGAGCGTCGTGGCGAGGACGATGACGCCGAGGCTGAGGCTGATCACGCCCAGCCCGGACGCGCCGAGCAGCCAGGCCGCCAGCACCTGGAGCAGGAAGCTCCCCAGGGCCTGCCAGACCTGCGCCACGGCCGCGCCGGCCGCGGGTGCCCGGACGATCCGTCCGATCCGATCGGCGATCACTGGCTGAGCCCTCCCCGGAACACCGCGGAGGTGTGCACCCCGTCGAAGTCGACGACGACGGTGACCTTGGACCGCGAGGACTTCGGCACCGCGAACGCGTACTTCGCTGTGGCGGTGGCGCCCAGCTTGAGGGTGCCGGAGAAGTCCTGCACCTTGGCCTTCTGCACGTAGACCGGCGAGACGTCCTTGCCATCCTTGTCCAGCACGGTGACCACGACGGTGTCGAGCGACAGCGCCCTCTTGGAGCCGTTGGTGATGCTCAGGGTGAGCACGGCGTACTGCCGTCCGGGGAAGGCCCCGGGCCCCTTGTCGGTCTCCTTGCCGAACGCGACGTCCTTGACCTTGAGCGCCACCCCGTCGGGGTACTTCACGGTCGAGGTCGTGTCGGCCGGCTTGGCCGTGATGGTCGGCGTGGCGGCGGATCCGCGGTTCACCTTGGGAACCGGCTGGTCCTTCGTCGGCTTCGGCGGCGTCGTCGTGGGCGCGGCCGATGGCTCGGACGTACTGCCCGACGTTGTTGATGCGCTCGGCACCGGCGTCTGCGACGGTTGGTCCTGACCACCCGTGCACCCCGCGCCGGCGAGAACGACGATTGTCAACCCGCCAATGGCGAGTCTTCTCCCCCAGACCCCCAACATTCTTGCTTCCCCCCCCAAGGACGCATGAAACTGTGGAAGGCGGCAACATCGCGGCGCGGTCGCCGACCCCAGATTTGGGCCTGCCCACGCGGCTAGAAACTCCCCCCGCCCACCAAGTTACCACTCCGCACGACGGGCCTACCAGAGAGAAGTCCGGGATGCGGGCGGCAATGCTACCCCTGGCGCACGGCGCCGACGGCGTTCGCGGGCAGGGCCAGCGCGTCGAGCAGGCCCGCGACGTAGCGGTCGTGCGAGAACCGCTCGGCCACGATCGGAGCCGCCGACAAGGCCCCGGACGCCTGCGCGGGCCAGTCGTCGACGAGTTCCCGGACCGCGTCGGCCAGTGCGTCGCTGTCGCCCGGCCGGACCCGACGGACCGACCCACTGGCCTGCGTCGCTTCACGAATGCCGGCCAGGTCGCTGACCACGGCCGGCCGGGCGGCGAGCGCAGCCTCCACGGCGACGTTGCCGAACGACTCGTCGAGGAGCGACGGCATGAGCACGATGTCGGCCCGCTCCAGTTCCGGCCAGACCTCCCGCTGGAACCCCACGAAGGTGACGCGCTCCGTCAGGCCGAGTCGGGCCACCATCGCCTCGGTCTCGTCGAGGAAGGAAGCGTTGCCGGCGAACACGGAGCCGACGATGCGCAGGTGCGCCTCCAGCCCCTCCTCCCGCAGCCGGCCCAGCGCCTCGATCGCCACGAGCACCCCCTTGCGCTCGGAGATGCGTCCGACGTAGACCAGCTGGACGGGACCGGTCAGGGCCGGGCGGGGCGGAACCACCGCCGGCGGGCCCGGCACCGCGTTGTGCACGACAACGGTCCGGGCGGCGAGGCGCGGCACGGACGCCGCGAGCACGTCCAGGGTGTGGTGGCTGTTCGCGATGATGCGGTGGGCGCAGAACAGGGGCAGGTAGAGCACCCGGAGCAGCCAGCCGGAGAGCGCCTGCTCGGCCTCGTGCAGGTGGCAGGCCACCCGGACCCCGGGCACGAGCCGGCCGAGCACCAGCCACAGCGGCTGGGTGACGGTGTTCACGACCAGCACGGCCGGCCGGGCGCGCCACAGGATGCGGGTCGCCGCCGGCAGTGCCCTGAACGCCTGCACCGCGAGGCCGGCCACCCCACGGACCGACATGCTGCCCTTGCGGAGGATCGGCGTCGGCTGGTGGACGACCTCGGCGCCGGCGGCCTCCAGCTCGTCCACCAGCGGGCCGGTCTCCGGCACGGCCACGACCACCCGGTAGCCGGACGCCGCGATCCCGCGCGCCGCTTCCAGCAGCATCCGGTCGGAGCCGAACAGGTCCGCGCCCGGGTTCGCGAACAACACCCGGCGCGGGCCGGCAGGGGTCACGGCGTCTGCCTGCCCGACGAATCCGCCCCCGCCGCCTGCGTGGGCCAGTAGCGGTCGACGAGCTGCCGCGTGCTCGCGATGTTCCGCGCGGACGACGCTCCGAAGACGATGGCCTCGATGTGGGGCTGCGCGCAGACCCACTCGATCGCCTCCTCCGGGGGGATCGCCCCGGAGGCGTACACCGACATCGCCACCGCCCGGAAGCGGTTCTCGTCCAGCAGCCGGCGGTAGGCGTCGATGCCGCCCGACATCCGGAAGCCGATCTTGTTGATGTTCGAGCAGATCAGCGGGTTCTCGATCCCCACGGCGTTGAGCCGCTCGACCGCCAGCGGCAGGTTCATGGTGATGAAGCCGGGCTCGGCGTCGTACTTCTCCCGGACGTGCCGGGCGAACACCTCGAAGGCGCCGTTGAACCCCATGCCGAGCAGCAGGTCGGTGACCACGTTCTGGAGCCACACCACCGGGGTGGGCAGCCCGGCGAACATCTTCATCTCCGCGTCGACCAGGAGCGTCAGCACGCCCTCGATCTCCTTGCGCGCCATCGACCGTGTGCCGCGGACGGCCGCGTCCAGCAGCCCGCCGTCGGGCAGGAACTTCTGGATCGCACCCACCATGCCGTCGGTCGTGACCGCGTTCGCGTACTTGTGGGCGTAGGGCATGCCCGGCAGCACGGTGAACTCGGGGAACTCGTCCCGGTGCGCCCGGAAGTGGTCGGCGATGGCACCCATCCGGTCGTGCGTGGTGCACATGAACGAGTGGATGCCCTCGGCGTACGCAGCCTCCAGGACGGCGATGATCGCCTCGTCGTCCTGGAACTGCATCTGTTGCTGCCTGGCCTTCTCCTCGGACATGTGGTTCACCCCGAAGAACTGGTTGTCCCCCAGCAGAAGTCGCTCCATGATTCCCGTCCCCCCGTTCTCAGTGCCGCCGCAGCCTGGCCAGCAGCCCCGGCTTGCGCGTGTGCGTCGCGGCTGGCGTCCGTGGTGTTCCCTCGACGCTCACCCGTGCGTCCGGCTGGTCGGCGTCGACGCGCATCTGCTCGATCAGCCGGTCGGTGACCACCGCGGACGCGAAGTCGTTCGTCCCGGCCACCTGGTGGTCGGCCACCCGTTGCGCGAAGTGCTCGAGCTGGGCGGTGTACTCCTCGCCCCGCAGGTAGAACGACACCGGCTCGGTGAGCTCGGTGGTGTACTTCACGTTCCAGCCCGGGCGGTACCCGGCCAACTCGGGCGCGTCCTCGCGGAAGTACGCCTGGAGCTCCTGCCGGTCGGCGAAGATCCGCCCCTTGGTGCCCCACAACGTGATCCGGGTGGTCATCTTCCGCACCGACTCGTCGCACCAGTTGACCGACACCTGGGTGGTCACGTTGCCGGGGTAGACCAGGGTGCTGGACACCTCGTCGTCGATCTCGCGGGAGAAGACCGAGTTCAGCACGGTGCCGCCGACCGACTCGGGCTCGCCGAGGTACCAGTTCATCAGGTTGAGCGGGTGTGCGGCGTAGTCGTAGAGACAGCCACCACCCTCGGACTTCCGGCTGCGCCAGGTGCCGCCCTGCGGCTTCAGCACCACCGGGCCGTAGGCCTCGGCGAGGGAGTGCGTGACGTCGCCGATGGCTCCGGCGTCCAGCAGCCGCTTGACCTCGGCGAACACTCCGACGAACCGGTTGTGGTAGCCGACCTGGGTGACGAGGTCCTTCTCCGCCGCCAGGGCGACCAGCTCCTCCCCTTCGTCCGTGCCGAGGCAGAACGGCTTCTCGCAGAAGACCGCGACCCCGGCCTCCAGCGCCGCCCGCACCATCGGCGCGTGCAACCGGGTCGGCGTCGCCACGATCACCGCGTCCAGCGGCTCGTCCGCCAGCATCCGCTCCAGGGACGTGTAGGTCTTCAGCCCGGTGTACTTGGCCAGGACGTCGAGCATGATGCCCGAGGAGTCGCAGATCGCCGCCAACTCCACCCCCGGCAGCGCCCGCGCGATCGAGAGATGGGAGATGCCCATCTTCCCCAGGCCCACCACGGCGACTCTGATCATGACGTCATCCTTGTCTGCTCACGCTCGTCCCGCCCCGAAGCGGCGAGCACCTCCAGAAGTAGTTCCTCGTACTGACCGGCGACGTGTTCCCAGGTGAACTCCTCGCCGTGCCGCTCCCGGCTCGCGCGGCCGAGCGCGGCCAGCCGCTCCGGGTCGGAGAGGACCTCGTCGAGCCGGTCGGCGACGTCCCCGGCGGTGCGGAAGTAGACCGCACCCTCGCCGGCGACCCAACGGTTGTACGGGTTGTCGTGGGCGAGCACCGCGTTGCCGGCAGCCATCGCCTCGACCAGGGACGGGTTGGTCCCGCCGACGGTGTGGCCGTGCAGGTACATCGCGGAGTGCAACCGCAGGGCGCGCAGCCTCTCCGGCTCGTAGATCGAACCCGGGAAGAGCACCTGGTCGGAGGCTGCGGCCAGCACCTCGGCGTGGTACGGGTCGGACGGGTCGTACCCGCCGACCACGACCAGCTGGTGGTCGCGCCGGGCGGCGGAGAACCCGGTCACCAGCTCGAGGATCGAGTTCTCCGGGATGGGCCGGCAGACCAGGGTGAGGTAGCCGCCGGGCTCCAGGCCGAGGTCGGTCACCGGCCCGGTCCGGGCGGTCGTGACCGCGTCGGCGCCGTAGGTGATCATCGCGATCTTCCGCGCGGGCGCCCGGGTGCGCAGGTACACCTCGATCTCGGGGTGGTCGGCGATCAGCCGGTTGCCGACCAGCGCCGCGATCCGCTCGTTCACGTAGAGGATCGCCTGCCGGAAGAACCCCCAGCGCGCCCTCGACCACTCGATCCCGTCCATGTTGATCACGAGCGGGATGCGGCGCAGGCGCTGCCAGGTGTTGAAGATCCCGGTGTTGTAGCCGAACACCAGGCACAGGTCCCGGTGGCGACTGGCGTGCCGCACCGAGCGGAGGTCGAAGAGCGAGGTACCGCGCCAGCCCGGCAGGTGCACCGGGATGTGGACGCGGCGCAGGCCCTCCCACGTGTCCTCGGTGATCGGCCCCTTCCCGTCCGCCTGGCAGTAGACGACGACGTCCCAGCCGCGGCCGGCGAGGAACTTCCCCACGTGCTCGGCAGCGGTCTCGAAACCGCCGTAGGCGGCCGGAACCCCGTGGGTGCCGAGAATGCGCACCGTCGGCATAAGTCAGAATCCCCCTGAATCAGAATGGACAGCAGCGTCCGGCCGCTCGGCCGGTTCGATCATCCGATGGATGCCGTCACCACTCAGAGAGGACGCGCCGCAGTTCGGTCGACGAGGTGTGCAGCGTGTACGGGAAGTAGAGCACCCGGGCACCGACGCCGGCCAACTGCTCCTCCAGGCGGAGCCCCTTGGGCGTCCCGCGCCAGTCGTCGCCCTTGAACAGGACGTCGAAGTGGACCTGTTCCCACACCTGGAGCTTGTTGGCCGAGTGGTCGACGACCGCCTCGTCGACGATGCCGATGGCACCGACGATCTCCAGCCGTTCGTCGAACGGGATGATCGGCCACTTGTTCTTCATTGCGAACAGCGCCTCGTCGGTGACCACTCCGGCCACTAGCCAGTCACAGTTCTCCCGGGCGCGTTTCAGGATGTTCAGGTGGCCGATGTGGAACATGTCCCACCCGCCCGGAACGTATCCGACCACGCCTCCAGCACGTCGAATTGCCATTGCCGATCCTCCCCCCAGATTTACCGTCTTCTCCGATCCCCCACCGGAAATGACAGCTTCGGCATGTACTGCAGTGGCCGGCAGTTCACCTGCGGGCCAACAACTCAATTATGGGCGTCTGCCGCCGGATGTCCACCCGTGCCCTCGGGTGGGGTGCCGGCGCGCACCCCGACCGGCCGACGGCCGGCGTCAGTGCGGCGTCTCCACCAGCTGGCGCAGGTAGGCGCCGTACCCGGACTTGGCAAGCTCGTCCGCCCGGGCCAGCAGCTGCTCGTCGGAGAGGAACCCGCGCCGCCAGGACGCCTCCTCCGGACACCCGACCTGGAGGCCCTGCCGGGCCTGGATCGTGCGGACGAAGGTGCCGGCGTCGTTGAGGGAGTCGAACGTGCCGGTGTCGAGCCAGGCGGTGCCGCGCGGCAGGATCGAGACCTGGAGCTGACCACGCTCGAGGTACACCCGGTTGAGGTCGGTGATCTCCAGCTCGCCGCGCGCCGACGGCTTCAGGCCGGACGCGATCTCGACCACCTGCTCGTCGTAGAAGTACAACCCGGGCACCGCGTAGTGCGACTTCGGCACCGCCGGCTTCTCCTCGATCGAGACCGCCATGCCGGCCTCGTCCACCTGGACGACGCCGTAGGCGGTGGGGTCGGCCACCCAGTAGCCGAACACGGCGGCGCCGTCCACGTCGGCGAGCCGGCGCAACTGCGAGCCCAGCCCCTGGCCGTAGAAGATGTTGTCGCCGAGCACCAGGCACGCCTTCTCGCCGTCGATGAAGTCCGCACCGATGGTGAACGCCTGCGCCAGACCCTTCGGTTCGGGCTGGGTGGCGTACTCGATCCGCAGTCCGAGCTGGGTGCCGTCGCCGAGCAGGCGCTGGAACGCGTCCTGCTCGTGCGGGGTGGTGATCACGAGCACTTCCTGCATCCCGGCGAGGATCAGGGTGGTCAGCGGGTAGTAGATCATCGGCTTGTCGTAGACCGGCACCAACTGCTTGCTGGTGGCCATCGTGATGGGATGGAGCCTGGTGCCGGAGCCGCCGGCAAGAATGATCCCGCGCATGTCGGGTAGTCTCGCACGGCCCCGAGGGCCCCGCGTAGGATCGCGGCTCATGGGGGGAATGCTCGTCACCGGCGGCGCCGGTTTCATCGGAACGAACTTCGTGCGGCTCGCGCTCGCTGAGGGCCACGACCGGGTGACGGTCCTGGACGCGCTCACCTACGCGGCGAACCGCACCTCGCTGGACGGGCTCGACCCGCACCGGTTCCGCCTCGTCGAGGGCTCGGTGTGCGACGCGTCCGTGGTGGACGAGCTGGTCGCCGACCACGACGTGGTGGTGCACTTCGCGGCCGAGTCGCACAACGACAACTCGCTGCGCGACCCGTCCCCGTTCGTCCAGACCAATCTGGTCGGCACCTACACGCTGCTGGAGGCCGTCCGGAAGCACGGCACGCGGTACCACCACATCTCGACCGACGAGGTGTACGGCGACCTCGAGCTGGACGACCCGGCGCGGTTCACCGAGTCGACGCCGTACAACCCGTCCAGCCCGTACTCGGCGTCCAAGGCCGGCTCCGACCTGCTGGTGCGCGCCTGGGTGCGGTCGTTCGGCGTGCAGGCGACGATCAGCAACTGCTCGAACAACTACGGGCCCTACCAGCACATCGAGAAGTTCATCCCGCGCCAGATCACGAACGTGCTCTCCGGCATCCGTCCCAAGCTCTACGGGGCCGGGGCGAACGTCCGCGACTGGATCCACGTCACCGACCACAACCGGGCGGTGCTGCGCATCCTCGAGGCCGGACGCGTCGGCGAGACCTACCTGATCGGCGCGGACGGCGAGAAGGACAACAAGAGCGTGATCGAGCTGGTGCTGACCCTGATGGGTCAGCCGGCCGACGCCTACGACCACGTCAACGACCGGGCCGGCCACGACCTGCGCTACGCGATCGACTCGTCCAAGCTGCGCACCGAGCTGGGCTGGGCGCCGACCTACCGTGACTTCGAGTCGGGCCTGGCCGCGACGATCTACTGGTACCGCGCCAACGAGGACTGGTGGCGTCCGATCAAGGCCGCGACCGAGGCGAAGTACGCGGCGGCCGGCCAGTGAGCCCCGACGCCAACCGAAACGAAAGGGGACAGTCCCCTTTCGTTTCGCAGCCGGTCCCTGAGGAGGGCTCGCGAGGCACGAGCGAGGCCGTCACGAAGGGCCAGCCGGACCAAGAGGGGACTGTCCCCTTTCGGTCCGCCGAGCTCACCGTTCGCCCCACCGCGATCCCGGGGCTGCTCGTCCTGACGCTGCCGCTGCACGGCGACGACCGCGGGTGGTTCAAGGAGAACTGGCAGCGGGCGAAGATGACCGCGCTGGGGCTGCCCGACTTCGGCCCGGTGCAGCACAGCATCGCGTTCAACACCTCGACCGGGGTGACCCGCGGGTTCCACGCCGAGCCGTGGGACAAGCTGGTCTCGGTGGCGACCGGACGCGTGTTCGGCGCCTGGGTCGACCTGCGTGCCGGCGACGGCTTCGGCGCCGTGGTGACCGTCGAGCTCGGCCCGGGGACGGCGGTGTTCGTGCCCCGCGGGGTCGGCAACAGCTACCAGACCCTGGAGGACCGGACGGTCTACTCCTACCTGGTCAACGAGCACTGGAGCCGCGACTCGCTCGCGGAGTACACCTACCTGAACCTGGCCGACCCGAGCGTCGCCGTCGACTGGCCGGTGCCGCTGGCCGAGGCGACCATCTCGCCCGCCGACGTCGCGCACCCCCAGCTCGCGGACGTGCGCCCGATGCGCCCGCTGCGCACGGTCATCGTGGGCGCCAACGGTCAGCTCGGACGCGCGCTGCGCGCCCTGCTGCCCGACGCCGAGCTGCTGGACCTCCCCGGGTTCGACTGCACGGACGCTGCGCTGGTCGACGCCCACCTGTGGCGGGGCGTCGGCACCATCATCAACGCCGCCGCGTACACCGCGGTGGACGCCGCCGAGACCGCCGAGGGACGCCGGGCCTGCTGGGCGGCGAACGTGCAGGGCGTGGCGAACCTGGCCCGGGTCGCCGCCGCGCACCGGGCGACGCTGGTGCACGTCTCCAGCGACTACGTGTTCGACGGCACCGCCGAGCTGCACACCGAGGACGAGCCGTTCAGCCCGCTGGGCGTCTACGGCCAGACCAAGGCCGCCGGGGACGCCCTGGTCGGCCAGCTCGCCCGCCACTACCTCGTCCGCACCAGCTGGGTGATCGGCCAGGGCCGCAACTTCGTCGCCACCATGGCCGACCTGGCCGCCCGCGGGGTGTCCCCGTCCGTCGTCGACGACCAGTTCGGGCGGCTCACGTTCACCACCGACCTGGCGGCCGGCATCCTGCACCTGGTCACCTCCGGCGCCCCTTTCGGCACCTACAACCTCACGAACGACGGCCCGGTGCAGTCCTGGTGTGACATCGCCCGCGACGTCTTCGCCCTGTGCGGACGCGATCCCGCCGATGTCACCGGGGTGAGCACCGAGGAGTACGCGCGCGGCCGGGAGATGGCCCCGCGCCCCCGACACAGTGCGCTCGACCTCACCCGGATCGGGGAGGCGGGTTTCACGCCGGCCCCGTCGTCGGTCCGCCTGCGCGACTACGTCGCGTCCCTCGGCTGAGCCCCGGCCCGGACGGCGCCCCGGAGCACGACACGGGCCGCCTGATACCGCGTTGAGTAGATGTGCGCAACTGGTCTGCACGGTTTCCCGGCCGCTTGGCATGGTTTCCGCCGCTCTGGCAGACTGGGTCGCGATCGACAGACCGCTTGGGGGAGTAGGTGTCGATCCGGTCTTCCCGGGGGGGTTGATCGTTCGGGGGATTTCTGGTCTGAACCGGGGGGATCATGACCACTTTCAGCGCGTATCTTGACGCACTCACCAGCCATGGGACCACCAGCCGGAGCGCCCGGAAACACTGGTTGCTCTCCCACGGCACACAGCACGCGATCCTTTTCGCCGGCGACCTCCTCGTGATCGCCGGAGCCATGCTGGTCGCGGTGTACGCCAGGGGCGCGGTGCCGTTCGACACCGCCGGCGACAGCTTCCACGTGATGGCTGTCGCTGCGCCGCTGCTCGGTGCGATGTGGCTGCTGATGCTCCAGCTCTTCGGCACCTACCAGCTGCGGCACCAGCGTGCGGGCGCGGTGGAGTACAAGCGGGCCCTGATGGCGTCGTTCACGATGGCCGGGCTGGTCGGCATCGGCAGCTACCTGCTCAAGGCCGAGTTCCCGCGCGGGCTGTACGTCCTGCTGTTCACGGTCGGCACGGTCGGCCTGGTCACCGCCCGATTCGCCCGCCGCAAGGTGATGAACCGGGTGCACCGGCGGGGCTACTTCCTCACCCCGATCGTCGTGGCCGGTGGCAGTGGCCACGTGGACGCGATCGCCAAGGTGCTGCGCCGCGAGACCTGGCTCGGCTACCGCGTCGTCGGCGCGGTCACCGCCGACAAGGCCCACACCACCCCGGGTGGCCTGCCGGTGCTCGGCGCGATCGGTGACACGGTCGACGTGATCGAGAAGCACGACGTGGCCACCGTGATCTTCGCCGAAGGCTCCTTCTCCTCCCCGGCGGACTTCCGCCGGATGGCGTGGGAGCTCGAGGAGCAGGACGTCCACATGATCGTGGTGCCTGCGCTCACCGACGTCAGCGCCCAGCGTCTCGACGTCCGCCCCGTGGCCGGCCTTCCGCTGGTGGACGTCGACCGTCCGCAGGCCATCGAGGCCGCCCGCTGGATCAAGCGGACGTGGGACATCATCGGCTCCGCGGTCCTGCTGCTGCTGGCCGCACCGGTGATGGGCCTGGTCGCCCTCGCCATCAAGCTCGAGGACAGGGGCCCGGTGATCTTCCGCCAGACCCGCGTCGGGCTGAAGGGCGAGTCCTTCGAATGCCTGAAGTTCCGCAGCATGGCTACCGACGCCGAAGCCCGCCTGGCCGCACTCATGGCCGAGAACGAGGGCGCCGGACCGCTGTTCAAGATGACGCACGACCCGAGGATCACGCGAGTGGGCCGGTTCATCCGGCGGTTCTCCCTCGACGAGCTCCCGCAGTTGTGGAACGCCCTCCGTGGAGACATGAGCCTGGTCGGACCCCGCCCGGCACTGCCCACGGAGGTCGCTCAGTACGACCCCGACACCCGACGACGCCTCGACGTACGACCAGGCCTCACCGGACTGTGGCAGGTCTCAGGACGCTCCAACCTGTCCTGGGACGACACCGTTCGCCTCGACCTCTACTACGTCGACAACTGGTCCATGGTTCAGGATCTGATGATCCTCGCCCGGACCGCGAAGGCCGTCGTCGGCTCGAGCGGCGCGTACTGAGCAGCCGGTGGCGCCGGCGCGAATCCCCCCCGGCGCCACCGGGCCAGCTCTTCCCACCGCGGGCAGCGTCCCGCCGTGGACGCTGACGTCCCACCGTTGACGCGGACGCCTACGCGCGCTCCAGGGTGAGGTCGAGGACCAGGTCCTGCAGCAGCGGCGTGGCCAACGAGACGTGTTGGGCGTCCCCGCTCGTCGCGACCCGGGCGCCGTCGTTGCGGAACTCCGCCGCCGAGCTGACGATCCGCCACCCCGAGGGCGCCTGCACCGTGATCGTCGTGTCGGTGTCCACCAGGTCGGCCTGCCGCACCAGCAGCAGCCGGTAGTGCCGTGCCGCCGTACCGACGTCGGCCGACGGCGCAGCCCCGGTCGTCGGTGGTGCCACCCCGTCGCGGACGGCGTCCGGCACCCGCGTCCGGAGTTCGACCGTGGCCGAGGCGGCCTTGGGCACCCCGAACGTCCGGGCGAAGGTCGGCAGCCCGGTCGCGTCGTCGACAGCGGTGAACGGGCTTTCCCCGTCCAGGGTGGTTCCGGTCGCCCGGTGCACCCGCAGGTAGGGGCGGAACCGGTCGGCGAGGTAGCCCAGCGGCACGTCCGGGTCCTTGTGGTACCCCAGCGTCAGGACGGTGGCAGCGGTGCCATCCTCACCGAGTTGCACCTGGTAGTCCAGGCTCTTCGCGACGCCCATGTTGCCCTTCGCGGGGCGCTTGACGATCGCATGGCTCACGGCGAGGACGTCGGTGGTGCCCTCCGGCGGGGCGATCGCCCCCGACCAGCCCGTCGCGACCAGGGCGCGCTGGGCGTCCGCATCGGTCAGGTACAGCTGGATGTGCCGCTGGTTGGCGGACGTGGCGAGGGCGGTCATCACCGGGCGGAACTCGTCGTCGGACAGGTCGAGGAGGCGCTTCATCACAGCCTTGGCGAGCGAGACGACGGCGTTCTTCTTGTTCTGCTCGTCCAGCCCGCTCTTCTCGACCTCGACAACGTAGCTGAGCTGCTCGACGACGTTCTGCCAGGTCAGCGCCACCTTGGACTCGGGCACCCGGATCGGGCCGAACACCTTCAGCAGGTCGCTGATCGTCGACAGGTCGAGCGCGATGATCCCGTCGAGCTTCGGCTGCCGGGGCTCCATGCTCTCCCAGAGCCGGGTGATCACCTCACCGCTGGTCGGGAAGTCGATCCACCAGTTCGCGTTGCGGAGGTACAGCTGCGGTTTCTTGTCCATCCCCGGCGGGGACGGGAGCATCAGGGTGTCGGCCGGCAGGGTGAAGATGTCGGCGAACTCGCTGAGCTTCAGCCCGTCGGGTCCCACCTCGACCAGCCCGTAGGTGCCGGGGAACCCCCCGGTCGGACGCAGCTGCGCGCCGTTCTGCGCGAGGACGAGGAACCGGTGCTGGCCGGAGAAGACGTAACGCTCCAGCGCCAGCAGTGACTCGCTGCGCTCGAGGGTGGTGCGCAGCGGGTCGAGCAGCCCGTTCAGCTCGGTGACGGCGCCCGCGAGCGGGGGCACCAGCCCGTCCGTGGTGAGCCCGTCGACCCGGTCGGCCACCACGGTCAGGTGCACCAGGGCCGCGTCCAGGTGCGGGTGGGCGAGGGCGAGCAACTGGCCGAGTCGGTCGCGGTCGGAGGCTCCGGACGCCTTGCCCAGCAGTTGCGCGGCCTCCGAGCCCGCGCCCGACCCTTCCAGCCCGATGGTGAACAGGTCGTCCGCCGCGTCCAGCTGCCGCCCGACGAACGGGACGGAGCGCAGCCACGCCGGCCCGAGCAGGTCCCGGCCGCGGGAGAACTCCCCGGCCGCCCGCTCGAAGGACGCCTGAGCGCTCGTCGCGTCCCCGGCCTCAAGGCTCTTCAGGCCGGCCTTGGCGTCGGCGCGTGCGGACTGCGCAGCCCCCTGGACGTCCTGGACGCGCAGGAGGGCGAGGATGCCGAGCGCGACCACGGCGACCAGGACCACCGCGCCGGCGATCCACGAGGCTCTGCGCTTCACGCGGCAACGATATCGGGGCGCCCCAATCCGCCAGGCGGCACCGTCCCGGACGCGCCGCGGCACCGGCGGCGAGGTTCGGTAGCGTTGCACCATGCCCCGAATCGCACCGTTCCCGGCCCTCCGCTACGCCCCGGGCGCCGACCTCCAGCAGGTCATCGCGCCCCCCTACGACGTGCTGTCGGACGCCGACGTGACCGAACTCGGCACGCGCGACCCCCACAACATCGTCCACGTCGACGTGCCGACCGGCGGTGACGACCGCTACGAGGTGGCCGCCCGCACGCTCGCCGAATGGCTGGACGAGGGCGTCCTGGTGCGCGACGCGGCGCCGACCCTGACGATCTACCGGATGTCGTTCACCGACGCCACCGGCGCCGACCGCACCATCGTCGGCGTGCTGTGCGGGCTGGAGGTCGTCGACCTCGACGCGGGCGGCGTCCTCCCGCACGAGCGCACCACGCCCAAAGCGGTCACCGACCGGCTCGACCTGACCCGGGCCACCGCGACCAACCTGTCCCCGGTGTGGGGCCTGTCGCTCGCCCAGGGCCTCACCGCAGCCCTGGCCGAGCCCGGTGAGCAGGTCGGCGAGATGGTCGCCGAGGGCGTCGTCCACACCGTGGAACGCATCACCGACCCCGCGCGAATCGCGGCGATCACCGACATCCTCGCCGCCGACGACGTGCTGATCGCTGACGGCCACCACCGCTACTCGATCTCGCGCACCTACCGCGACGAGGTGCGTGCGGCCACCGGACGGGACGACACCGAGGCCGAATTCACCCTCACCTTCGTCAACGAACTGGTCGCCGACCAGCTGAGCATCGAGGCCATCCACCGGGTCTACACCGGCATCACCCTCGACCAGCTGCGCCTGCAGCTCGGCGTCTGCTTCGACATCGAGCCGGCGCCCGAGCCCACCCCGGCGATGCTCGGCGAGATGGTGGCACAGGGCCGCCTGGTGCTGCTCTCCCCCGACGGCACCGCCGAGTGGCTGGTCCCGAAGCCGGAGATGTTCACCGGGGTGCGGGCGCTGGACGGCGCCTACCTCGAGCACGCCCTGGACGGATCCCTCGCCGAGGTCCGCTACCAGCACGGGCTGGACGAGGTGCTCGACCTGGTGGGCTCGGGTGAGGTCGCCGCCGCCGTGCTGATCCGTCCCACCTCGCTGGCCGAGATCGAGCGGACCGCGCGCGAGGGCCTGCTGATGCCGCCGAAGTCGACGTTCTTCACCCCGAAGCTGCGCACCGGGCTGGTGATCCGTCCGACGGCTGCGCTGAACTGAGTCGCCCGCGGGTGGTGTTCCCGGACGACCGGGAGCGCTAGCCTGCGGGGATGCCCAGTGCACCGTTCCCCGGCATCGACACCTACCATCTCGGCGACCACTACGCCGTCCTCGACGCCGGCGCCCAGGTCCTGCAGTGGACACCCACCGGCCACAATCCGGTCCTGTGGGTGAGCCCGCTGGCCTCCTTCGAGCCCGGCGTCGCCGTGCGTGGTGGCGTGCCGGTGGTGTTCCCGTGGTTCGGCGCCGGCCCGCAGGGTGACCTCACGCCGTCCCACGGTTTCGCCCGGACGGCTGAGTGGCGCCGCACGTCGGTGACCAACGAGCTCGTCGCGTCCGGCCGGCTGGAGGTGCGGCACGTCCTCGACGCGAGCGGGTTCGACAGCCCGCCGTTCGAGGCCGAGCTGGTGTCGACCTTCACCCCGCGGCACGTCAGCATCTCCCTGGTCGTGACCAACACCGGCACCGACACCTTCCGCTACGAGGAAGCGCTGCACACCTACCTGGGCGTGAGCGAGGCCGCCGGCGTCACCGTCGAAGGGCTGGACGGCTGCCGCTACCTCGACAAGGCGGACGGGGCGGGCCCCGACGAGCTCGTCCAGGAGGGGTCGATCCGCTTCGACGGGGAGGTCGACCGGGTCTACGCCCACACCGGGGACGCGGTCATCGACGACCCGGCCTGGAGCCGTCGCGTGCACGTCGCCAAGGAGGGCTCGGCCAACACCGTCGTGTGGAACCCGGGCGAACGCAAGGGCACCGCCCTGGCCGACGTCGGACGCAACTGGCCCGACTTCGTCTGCATCGAGGCCGGCAACGTGCGGGACGACGCGATCGAGCTGGCCCCCCGCGCACAGCACATCCTGACGCAGACGATCAGCCTTTCCTGAGACGTGTTCGTCGATCCGCGTTTGTCAATGGCGGGTCTCAAACCTCGATAGCCTGACTCCTGTTCAACCCACCGCTCGAGGAGAGGTCATGGCGTCCCGTATTGAGAACGCGGAGTTCCGCAAGAAGGTCACGACCGCCGAGGAGGCGGCCAAGCTGATCAAGCCCGGCATGAACGTGGGCTTCTCGGGCTTCACGGGCGCCGGCTACCCCAAGGAGGTGCCGGTCGCGCTCGCCGCCCAGATCAAGGAGGCGCACGACCGCGGCGAGGACTTCATGATCGGCATGTGGACCGGCGCGTCCACCGCCCCCGAGCTCGACGGCGCCCTGGCCGAGGTGGACGGTGTCTCGTTCCGCACCCCGTACCAGTCCGACCCGATCATGCGGGCCAAGATCAACGCGGGCATCTCGGAGTACTCCGACATCCACCTCTCCCACCTCGCACCGATGGTGTGGGAGGGCTTCCTCGGCAAGCTCGACGCCGCGGTCGTCGAGGTCACCGCGATCGCCGAGGACGGCGAGCTCGTCCCGTCCTCCTCGGTCGGCAACAACAAGACCTACCTCCAGGAGGCCGACCAGGTCATCCTCGAGGTGAACAGCTGGCAGAGCCGCGACCTCGAGGGCATGCACGACATCTACTACCGGGCCGCCCTGCCCCCGAACCGCCTGCCGGTGCCGCTGACCCACCCCGGCGACCGGATCGGCCAGCGCAACTTCCGCATCGACCCGAAGAAGATCGTCGCGATCGTCGAGACCGACTCCGAGGACCGCAACACCCCGTTCAAGCCGCTGGACGAGGACTCCCGCGCGATCGCCGCGAACCTGCTCGACTTCCTGGCCAACGAGGTCAAGCAGCACCGCCTGCCCAAGAACCTGCTGCCGCTGCAGTCGGGCGTGGGCAACATCGCCAACGCGGTGCTCGCGGGCCTGCTGGACGGCCCGTTCGACTACCTCACCTCCTACACCGAGGTGATCCAGGACGGCATGGTCGACCTGATCGACTCCGGCAAGATGACGATCGCCTCGGCCACCGCGTTCTCGCTCAGCCCCGAGTACGCGACGAAGATGAACGACAACGCCCGGGACTACCGGTCGAAGATCATCCTGCGCCCGCAGGAGATCTCGAACCACCCCGAGATGATCCGCCGGTTGGGTGTCATCGCCTGCAACGGCATGATCGAGGCCGACATCTACGGCAACGTGAACTCGACCCACATCATGGGCTCGAAGATGCAGAACGGCATCGGCGGCTCGGCCGACTTCACCCGCAACGCCTACATCTCGGCGTTCGTCACCCCGTCCACGGCGAAGGGCGGCGCGATCTCCGCGATCGTGCCGATGGTCTCCCACCACGACCACACCGAGCACGACGTGCAGGTGCTGATCACCGAGCAGGGCCTGGCCGACCTGCGTGGCCTGTCCCCCAAGCAGCGGGCGAAGAAGATCATCGCCAACTGCGCGCACCCGGCCTACCGTCCGATGCTCGAGGAGTACTACGAGCACTCGCTCAAGGTCGCCAACGGGCTGCACACCCCGCACGACCTGCGCCAGGCGCACTCCTGGCACGTGCGCTTCCTCGAGACGGGCTCGATGCAGGCCTGAGCAACGGCGAACGAGCGGGAGCCACCGGCAGGGGGCTCCCGCTCGTCACATCCGGGCTCAGAACCCGGACACCTTCACCGGCGCCGGTGAGTCGGTCGGGGACGCGCCGTTGCCCAACTGGCCCACGGCGTTGTCACCCCAGCACCACACCGCCTTCGACGACGTGATCGCACAGACCTGCAGGTAGCCGACGCTGACCCGTGTCGTCTTGCCGAGGTTGTACACCGGCACCGGGGTGAGCCGGGTGACCGTGGTGTTGTCCCCGACCTGGCCGGCGGAGTTCTCACCCCAGCACGACAGCGCGCCGCTGGTCTTGAGGGCGCAGGTGTTGACCAGACCGGCCTTGACGACCTTGGTCTTGGACGAGAACCCGGTCACGCCCCGGGGCTTCGATGAGTTCGTCGTGGTGCCGTCCCCCAGGTTGCCCGACGCGTTGTAGCCCCAGCAGAGGCCCTTCCCGCTGGTACGGGTGGCGCAGGTGTGCACGTACCCGACCGAGAGCGAGGCGACCTTGCTGCCCATGCCGTACACCGTCACCGGTGCGGGGCGGTCGGTCGTCGTGTTGTCGCCGAGCTGGCCGAAGCCGTTGGTGCCCCAGCACTTCACGGCCTTGCTCTTGGTGATCGCGCAGGCGTAGCGGTAGCCGACCGACACCGTCCGGACGCCCGAACCCAGGCCCTTGACCGCCACCGGCTTGTACGAGGTCGTGGTGGTGCCGTCGCCGAGCTGGCCGTTCGAGTTCTCACCCCAGCACCACACCTTTCCCTTCGTGGTGAGCGCGCAGGTGTTCAGGTAGCCGGCCGAGATCGCCTTCACATCCTTGGTCAGGCCGTACACGCCGACCGGCGTCGCCGCGCTGGTAGCGCTGTTGTCGCCGAGCTGGCCCAGGCTGTTGTTGCCCCAGCACAACGCCTTGCCCTTGGTGGTCACCGCGCAGGAGTGGTAGTAGCCGGCCGAGACGGACGCAACCTTGGAGCCCAGCCCGGACACGCCGACGGGCGTGTCGCGGTTGGTGGCGGTGTTGTCGCCGAGCTGGCCGAAGTTGTTGAAGCCCCAGCAGAGCGCAGCGCTCTTCGTGGTCACCACACAGGTGTGCGCGTAGCCGGCGGACAGGCTCGCGGCCTTGTAGGTGGCCGCCGCCACCCCCACCGTCCCGCTCGGCGTCACGGTCTTCGCGGTCGGCTGCGGCAATGGCGGCAGGGTCGGGCCTGCCGCGGACGCCGAGGCGGGTGCCGTCACCAGCGAACCCACGACGACGGCAAGGGCCGCGAGCGTTCGCGGCCAGGAACATCCAGACATGACTACTCCCCTCGGTAGCGGCGGCCCCGGCCGGCGCCGGGGCCGCCAGGAAACTAGAATCCATACACCTCCACCGGAGCCTTCGAGCCCGTGGTGCTGTTGTTGCCCAGCTGGCCCGAGGTGTTGGAGCCCCAGCACTTCACGGACTTCGACGACGTGACCGCGCAGGTGTGCAGGGAGCCGACACTGATCTTCTTGGTCGAACCCAGGTTGAACACCTTGACCGGGGTCAGCCGGTCGGTATTGGTGTTGTCCCCGACCTGTCCGTCGCCGTTGTGTCCCCAGCAGTACGACGTACCGCTGGTCTTGATCACGCAGCTGACCAGGACGCCGGTCTTCACCACACTGGCCTTGCTGGAGAACCCGGTCACCGTCACCGGCGTGAAGGAGTTCGTCGTCGTGCCGTCGCCCAGCTGGCCGTAGTTGTTGAGTCCCCAGCACACCGCCTTGCCGGTCGACCGGGTGGCGCAGGTGTCATAGATACCCACCGAGATCGACGTCACCTTGGTGAGCCCATGGACGGTCACCGGCGTCAGCCGGGTCGCGGTCGTACCGTCCCCGAGCTGGCCGAACGCGTTGTAGCCCCAGCACACGACCTTGCCGGAGGTCTTCAGCGCGCAGGCATGCGTGAGCCCGACCGACACCGATTTCACGCCCGACGTCAGGCCGGACACGGTCACCGGCTTCACGGATCCGATGGTGGTGCCGTTCCCGAGTTGGCCGGCGGAGTTGTCACCCCAGCAGCGGGCTTTGCCCGAGGTCTTCACTGCGCACGTGCCCACCCAGCCGGCGGAGATCGACTTCACCTTGGTGTCCATGCCGTACACCACAGCCGGGGTGTGGGAGTCGACGGTGGTGTTGTCCCCGAGCTGGCCGTTGCCGTTGTAGCCCCAGCACAACGCTTTGCCCTTGGTCGTCACCGCACAGGAATGGGTCTCCCCGGCAGAGATCGAGGCCACCTTCGAGCTCAGCCCGGACACCCCGACCGGCTTCAACTGGGTCGTGGTCGTGCCGTCGCCGAGCTGGCCGTCGGCGTTGAAGCCCCAGCACAACGCCTTGCCCGTCGTCGTCACCGCGCACGTGTGTGCGTAGCCGGACGACACGCTTGTGGCCTTGTCGACCGCGATCGCCACCACCGTTCCGGTCGGTGCCGCGGTCTTCGCGGCCGGTGGCGACAGGGACGGACCGGCGGCGGACGCCGACGTCGGCGCCGCCACCAGTGAGCCGAACACCACAGCGAGGGCCGCGAGCGTGCGCGGCCAGGAACAAGCAGACATGACTACTCCCCTCAGTGAGGGGCCCGCCCCCGCGGGCCCTCGATCCATGCGAGCACCGGCGGAGGGGGTTGATACCCGCGGGCGGCCAACAACCCCACACGCACCGGTGGTGATCAGAACCCCGAGACTGTCACCGGCGACAGCGAGCCGGTCGTGGTGCCGTTGCCGAGCTGGCCGGCGCTGTTGTCGCCCCAACACTTCACGGACTTCGACGACGTGATCGCGCAGGTATGGATGTAGCCGACGCTGATCCTCTTCGTCGAGCCCAGGTTGTACACCTTCACCGGGACCAGCCGGTCCGTCGTGGTGTTGTCCCCGACCTGTCCGTGGTTGTTCGGCCCCCAGCAGTACGACGAGCCGCTGGTCTTGATCAGGCAACTCCCGGCGAGGCCGGTCTTCACCACGCTGGCCTTGCTGGAGAACCCGGTCACCCCCACCGGCTTCGGCGAGTTCGTCGTGGTGCCGTTGCCGAGCTCACCCTCGGTGTTGCGGCCCCAGCAGACGGCCTTGCCGGTCGTCCTGGTGGCGCAGGCGTGGTAGTAGCCGACCGAAAGCGACTTCACCTTGGTGAGGCCATGGACGGTCACTGGCGTGACCCTGTTGGTGGTGGAGTTGTCCCCGAGCTGCCCCTCCGAGTTCGCCCCCCAGCACACGACCTTGCCGGAACTCTTCAGCGCGCAGGCGTACTCCTGCCCGACCGACACCGACGTCACCCCTGAGGTCAGTCCGTGCACGGTCACCGGCTTCGGCGAGCCGGTGGTGGTGCCGTCACCGAGCTGGCCGGACGTGTTGTTCCCCCAGCACCGGACCTTGCCCTTGGTGGTGACCACGCAGGAGTTCAGCACACCGGCGGAGATCGACTTCACGTTCTTGTCCAGGCCGTACACCAGGACCGGCGTGAAGGAGCTCGTGGCGGTGTTGTCCCCGAGCGCTCCGTCACCGTTGTAGCCCCAGCAGAACGCCTTGCCCTTCGTGGTCACCGCACAGGAGTGGTACATCCCGGCCGAGATCGAGGCCACCTTCGACCCCAGACCGGTGACCCCGACCGGGGTCGACCGGCCCAGCGTCGTACCGTCACCCACTTGGCCCCAGCTGTTGTAGCCCCAGCAGAGCGCGGCGCCCTTCGTGGTCACCACACAGGTGTGCCCGTAGCCGGCCGACAGGCTCGATGCCTTGTACGTGGCCGCCACCACGCTGACCGTCCCGCTCGGCGCCGCCGTCCTCGCGGTCGGCTGCGGCAACGGCGGCAGGGTCGGGCCGGACGCGGACGCCGACGTCGGCACCGCCACCAGGGAACCCAGGACCACCGCCAGGGCCGCGAACGTGCGCGGCCAGGAACTTCTGAACATGACTTCTCCCCTCATGGTGATCAGAACCCGGTGACTTTCACCGGCGCCAGCGAGCTGGTCGCGGTGCCGTCGCCGAGCTGGCCGAAGCCGTTGTAGCCCCAGCACTTCACGGACTTCGACGACGTGATCGCGCAGGTGTGGACGAGGCCGACACTGATCTTCTTCGTCGAACCCAGGCTGTGCACCTTCACCGGAGCCAGCCGGTTCGTCGTGGTCTTGTCCCCCACCTGCCCCCAGCCGTTGTCCCCCCAGCAGTACGCCGCGCCGTTGGTCTTGATCAGGCACGTACCGAACTCCCCGGTCTTCACCACACTCGTTTTGCTGGCGAACCCGCTCACCACAACCGGCCGGGACGAGCTCACCGTCGTCCCGTCACCGAGCTGCCCGTAGGTGTTGTAGCCCCAGCACACGGCTTTCCCGTTCGTCCTGGTGGCGCAGGTGTGGTGGAAAGCGATCGACACCGACTTCGCCCCGGAGAGTTCGTAGACGAGCACCGGGGTCAGCCGATCCGTGCTGGTGTTGTCGCCGAGCTCGCCGTAGGCGTTGCTCCCCCAACAGACGACCCGCCCGCTGTTCTTCAGCGCGCAGGCGTACGCCAGCCCCACCGACACCGACTTCACCCCCGACGTCAGGCCGCGCACGGTGACCGGCTTCAGCGAGTTGGTCGTGGTGCCGTCCCCGAGCTGGCCCGCGCTGTTGTCGCCCCAGCACCGGACCCTGCCCGCCGTCGTGACCGCGCAGGTGCTCGTCCACCCGGCCGAGATCGACCTGACGTTCTTGTCCAGGCCGTACACCGCGACCGGGGTGGCGGAGTTGTTCGTGGTGTTGTCGCCGAGCGTCCCCAAGGCGTTGTAGCCCCAGCAGTACGCCTTGCCCTTCGTGGTCACGGCGCAGGTGTGGGTGTAGCCGGAGGAGATCGAGGCCACCTTGGAACCCAGCCCCGACACCCCGACCGGGGACGACTGGGGCGCGCTCGTGCCGCTGCCCAGCTGCCCGTAGCCGTTGTCGCCCCAGCACAGCGCCTTGCCCTTGGTGGTCACCGCGCAGCTGTACATGTACCCGGACGACAGGGTCGCGGCCTTGTAGGTGGCCGCCGCCACGCCGACCGTCCCGGTCGGCACGACGGTCCTCGCTGTCGGCCGCGGCAACGGCGGCATCTCGGGGCTCGCCGAGGACGCCGCAGTGGGCGTCGCCACCAGGGAACCGAGGACGATGACAAGGGCCGCGAGCGTGCGCGAACAGACCGGACCCCACATGCCCACTCCCCTCCTCGCAGAGGCCCGCCCCCGCAGGCCCCGCAACGCAACTGCAGGCTCCGGCGGGCGATGCCGCTCCGCCGCCAGATCCACCCCTGAGCGTCCTCCTGCTCACCGTGATCCGGCGAGGGGTCGGGGGTCGGTACTCCTACCGATGCCCGACCGTCCCGATCGGCGCGCATCAGAACCCGGAGACCTTCACCGGCACCAGCGACCTTTCGGCGGTGCCGTCGCCGAGCTGACCCACGCTGTTGCTGCCCCAGCACTTCACGGCCTTGGACAACGTGATCGCGCAGGTGTGGAAGTAGCCCTGGCTGATGGTCCTGGTCGAACCGAGGCCGTACACCTTGACCGGCGTCAGCCGGCGCGTGGTGGTGGTGTCGCCGACCTGCCCGTACCGGTTGTAGCCCCAGCAGAAGGACGTGCCATTCGTCCGGATCACGCAGCTCCCGCGGAACCCGGCGGTCACCGCGCGCGCCTTCGAGACAAAGCCAGTCACAACGACGGGCTGCGGAGCGCCGAAGGTGGTGCCATTGCCGAGCTGGCCCTGGCTGTTGCGGCCCCAACAGACCGCCGTTCCTCCCGCCTCGACAGCACAGGTGTGTGAGTAGCCCGCCACCATCGACGTCACCGTGGTGAGGCCGTTCACGCCCACCGGGGTCGACCGATCGTTGTAGTTGCCGTCACCGAGTTGGCCCTCGTTGCCCCTCCCCCAGCACACGACGGTTCCGGAGTTCTTCACTGCGCACGCGTGCTGGCGGCCGACCGACACCGAGGCCACGCCCGAACTCAGGCCGTGCACGGCCACCGGTTGCAGGGAGTCGGTGGTGGTGCCATCGCCGAGTTGGCCGTAGCTGTTGTCTCCCCAGCACCAGACCTTGCCCGTGGTGGTGACCGCGCAGGTGCTCGCCCAGCCGGCGGAGATCGATGCCACGTTGGTGCCGAGGCCGTACACCCTCACCGGGGTGGTGGAGAAGGTGGTGGTGAGGTCCCCGAGCTGCCCGGCGGCGTTGTAGCCCCAGCACAGCGCCCTGCCCGCTGTGGTCACCGCACAGGAGTGAGCGCGCCCGGCGGCGATGGACGTCACCGTCGAACCCAGTCCGGACACCTCGACCGGAGCCAACCGGGTCGTGGTGGTACCGTCGCCCAACTGCCCGGCCGGGTTGAACCCCCAGCACAAGGCCTTTCCCGTCGTGGTCACGACGCAGGTGTGGCCGTAACCCGTTGACAGGTCCACGGCCCGATAGGTCGCTGCCGCCGTCGCCTCCTCAGCCGGCGCGGCTGCCACCGAACCGAGGACGACCACCAGGGCCACGAGAATGCGTTGCCAGGCACAGCACTTCATCACGACTCTCCTCACCGAGGGCGCCCGCGTCCGCGAGCCCGCGATGCCCATCCGAGCGTCGGGGGCGGCCGCTGATACAGCTCCGCATGCTGAACGGCGGGAGGGCCGGGCGGGGATGACGAGGGCGCGGATTCGGCCCGTCAGCCGAGGAGCAGGGCGCGGAGCTCGTCGACGGTGTCCACCAGGACGTCGGGATGGGCCGACTCAAGGTCGGACCGGGCGGCAGCGCCCCAGCTGACCGCGACGGACGCCATCCCCGCGGCCTTGGCAGCCAGCACGTCGACCACGGCGTCGCCGACGTAGGCGGCGCGCTCGGGGGTCTCACCGAGCAGGCGCAGGGCGAGCAGGAGCGGCTCGGGTTCGGGCTTGTGGATGTCGGTGTCCTCCATCGCCACGGTCACGTCGAGGCGGTCGGCCAGGCCGGCGTGCAGCAGTGTGTCGGTGGCCGAGGCGCGCCGCTTCGAGGTGGCGACGCCCACCGTCACTCCGGCGGCCGCCAGCGCGTCGAAGAGCTCCGGCGTCCCGGGGAACTCCTCGACGAGTTCGGCCAGGTGCTCGGTGTTCCAGGCCACGTAGCTGTCGACGAGCTCCTGGGCGTGCTCGGGGTGCCGCGCGCCGAAGGTGCCGTAGAGCGTCTGGCCGATCCAGCTGCGGGCCTCCGCCACCGTCGGGCGTTCCCCCAAGACATGCAACATGGCGTGCTCGTAGGACGCGATAATGAGCGGGATGGTGTTCACCACCGTCCCATCGAGATCGAAGACGACGACGGGCCAGCGCGGTGAGGACACGACCGTGAGGATACGACCCCGCGACAGGGAGGAACGCAGGTGACCATCCAGGCGCACCGGCCACGAGGCCGGCGCCCCGGCCGGACGGATACGCGCGCCGCGATCCAGACGGCGGCGCTCACGCTCTTCTCCGAGTTGGGCTACGAGAAGGTCTCGCTGCGCGCGATCGCCCGTGCGGCGGACGTCGACCCGGCGCTCATCCACCACTACTTCGAGAACAAGGCCGACCTGTTCGCCCGCTCGGTGCTCGACCTGCCGCTGGACGCCGAGGAGATCGTCCGCAGCATCCTCGACGGTCCCGTCGAGAGCATCGGTGAGCGGACGATCGCCGCGTTCCTCGACGCCTGGGAGCGTCCCGGCGCCACCGACCGATTCACCGCGATGATGCGCGCGGCCGTCACCGACCCCAGCGCCCGTCGGCCGCTGAGCGAGTTCATGACCAAGGAGATCCTGGTCAAGGTCGTCGAGTCCGTCGGGCACGGCAACGCCCGGCTGCGCGCCCAACTCGGCGTCAGCCTGGTGCTGGGCCTGGCCCTGAGCCGCGACATCCTCGAACTGCCTGCGCTGGTGAAGTCCCGCAAGCCGGTGCTGGTGAAGGCGTACGGCCGGGCGATGCAGGCCCATCTGGTCGATTCCTGGTGACGTAGGCTTGGCCACCCATGCAGGAGGTGCAGTGACCGCGGACCAGACGATCGGAGGACCGGCGCCCCGGCACGCCGTCGAGGAGCAGCCGCCCGCCCCGCTCCCCGCGCCCGCCGACGAACCGACGCCCATCCCGCCCGCACCCGCACCGATCGCCACCCTGGACGCCCCGCCCGACGCCGTCATCGGCGTTCCCGACGACCCGCGCACCGGGGAGCCCCGCGTCCCGTGGCTCGTCGTCGCCGCGGCGGTGCTCTGCTACCTGGCCGTGGCGAACCTCGCCGGCGCCCTGCTCACCGTCTACTGGAACGCGGTGCCCAAGGAGAACTTCGCGAACGCCTCCTGGCTGATGGGCCAGTTCGTCACCGAACCCGGCTCGCTGGGGCGGGTCCTGCTCGCGGTCGCGGTCACGGTGATCACGCTCCTGATCGCCGTGCCGGTGGCCATCACCGGCTACTACGGGTGGGCCGGCTACCGCTGGACCCGGGTCGGCGGACTGATCTGCGCCGCGCTGAGCTTCGGCGCCCTCACCCTGAACGTCTGGGCCCGGCCGGCGATCCCGCTCACGCTGCTCGCGGCCGGCCTGTTGTGGACGCGTCCGGCGGGCCGCTACTTCCTCGCCTGGCAGGCGCGGCGGCACCCCGTCCAAACCTTCGCGCCGCCCACCACGAACGTGTACTACGGGCCGCTGCCGCGCTACCGGTGAGGCCCGGACCGAGGCGACGGAAAAACTCTCCGAAGACCGCGTAACGTTCGCGTCCCGGCGCGCGTTTACCTGATCGAGGGCGTCCCCCGGCGTCCTCCGGACATCACCGAGAGTGACGCCCGAGTCCCCCCGAAAGAGGTTCCCCATGACCCGCTCGACCCTGAGCCGCACCGCCGTCGGTGCCGCGCTCTCCATCGTCCTCACCAGCTTCGCCTTCGCCGTCCCGGCCAGCGCGGACACCACCGAGGACCCCACCCCGCCCGGCATCGAGTGGGTTTCCGACATCGAGGACGGCGACGCGTTCGTCGTCGGCCAGGTGCCGTCGGAGCCGACCTGTGTCGCCACCAGTGACGACCCGTCGGTCGACCTCACCTGCGAGGTGACCGGCTACAGCACCGCGAGTGGCGAGCACACCCTCGTGGCCACCGCCGTCGCCACCCTGGCCGTCGTCGACCCGGTGGTCGGCGAGGAACTCCCCCACTCCACCACGACCGAGTCCCGCAGCTACACCGTGGACGACGTGTGGAAGGCGACCGGCTTCGCGAAGCCGGTGAAGATGACCTCCGTGACCAAGGTCAAGGGCGGCTCGGTCGTCCCGCTGGTCTTCAAGGTCTACCGCAACGGCGTCAAGCAGTCCGCCAAGAGCAGCGTGACCGCCTTCGTGGCCCAGAAGGTGGACTGCTCCGACTCCACCGTGGTCCTCGGCACGTCGTCGATCCTGTCGACCAAGAAGGGTTACACCCTGAAGTACACCAGCGGTGCGTTCCACCAGAACTGGAAGGCTCCCAAGCGCGATCGCCAGGTCGTCAACGGCAAGACCGTGTCGGTGCCGACGTGCTACCTGGTGACCATGACCGGTCAGGGCGACGCGGTGCTCACCGCGTCCTTCTCGATCAAGTGATCCCCCGCCGGGCGCAACTCCCTGACGCGCTCGGCACGCTTCACCGCGAACGGCGGTCCACCTTCCCCCCGGGGGTGGACCGCCGTTGGTGTGTGCGCGGACGGGTGTTCAGCCGGCCATCGAGGCGACGGCGCCGGCGAGGTAGGGCACGAGCCAGATCGCCCAGACCACCACGCTGAACGTGTGGAAGCCGGCGAGTTCACGAGGACGGTTGCGTACCAGCACCACCACCGCCCAGACGAAGTGGACGGCCATCAGCGCGAGCGCGATGCTGCCGCTGACGCCCATGATCTGCTGGAGCACCCCCGAGGACTCCCCGGCGGCCTCGTTCGCGGCGGCGATCCGGGTCATCACGAACGTCCCGAACGCATCGTTCGCCAGCCCGAGCCCGAAGAAGACCACGTGCCAGCGCTTGAGCACCCGCTGCAGCCGCTCGCCCCACACCCCGATCGTGTAGCAGACCAGCGCGAGGTTGATCGTCACCAGGGACACGATGAACACGTCGTCGAACCTTCCGTCATGTTAGCGACAGGGTGTCGCCAACTGAGGAGACGATAGGGTTGGCGACACGCTGTCGTCAAGTTGGCGACAGCCTGTCGCGAACGATGGGGACGCCGATGCCGCGCATCGAGGCAGCCACGGTGGCCGAGCATCGCGCCCAGGTGCAGGCACGCCTGGTGGATGCGGCCGAGGCCCTGCTGCGGGAGCGCGTCCCACTCACCGCCGGCGCTGTCAGCACCGCAGCCGGGATCGCCCGCAACAGCATCTACCGCTACGTCGACTCGGTCGAGGACCTGCGTGCGCTGGTGGTGGCCCGCTACCTGCCGGCGTGGGTCGCGGCCGTCGAGACCGCCATGGACGGGGCGGGCACGCCCGCCGACCGGGTGGTCACCTGGGTGCGGAGCAACCTCACCGTGGCCGCCGGCTCGGGCCACGGCTGGCTGATGGAGGCCACCCGCTCGGCCCCGTCCTCGGTGCCCGACGACGGGCTCGTCGACCGGGCGCACACCGGCATGCGCGACACCCTCACCGACGCCTGGCGCGACCTTCTCGGCGACGAGCCCGACCAGGTGGCGATCGCGGTGGCGCTGACGATGGGCGTGCTGGAGGCGGGCTTCCGCCGGCTGGACGCGGGCAGCCCGGTCGACCTGGTGGTCGACCTCGCCGGACGCGCCGCGCGCGGCCTGGTCGACGGCCTCACCTGAGCGTCGCGACGGGACGTGACGCGATCAGGCGTCCCGATCCGCCGGCTACGGCTCCAGCGGCAGCAGCAGCGCCCCGGCGTGCGGCGCCAGCACCACCGCCGAGCCCCGCAGCGTGGCCCCCGCCGGGCTCGCCCAACGCAACTGGTGGCGTCCGCCGACCTCCACCAGGGCCTCGGTGTCGCCGAAGTTCACCACCACCGCCAGACCGCCGCGCCGCATCAGGAACCAGCGCGCCTCCTCGTCGACCTCGCAGGTCGTTCGGGTGAGCTGGGGGTTGGTGAGCTCCGCGTACTGCCGACGCAACCCGATCAGCTCGCGATAGGTCTGCAGCAGCAGCCGGTGCCGGCCGTCCTCGGGCTCGGCCCAGTCGAGCCGGGCGGACGCGAACGTCGCCGGAGCCATCGGGTCGGGCACGGTGCCGGCGTCCCAGTTCATCCGCGAGAACTCGGCCAGCCGCCCCGCCGTCACGGCCGCGGCCAGGTCGGGCTCGGGGTGGCCGGAGAAGAACGGGAACGGCGTGCTCGCCGCCCACTCCTCGCCCATGAACAGCATCGGGGTGAACGGCGACATCAGGGTCACCAGCGCGGCGCAGGCGAGCTGGTCGTCGTCCAGCCGTTCGGCGAGCCGGTCGCCACGCGCCCGATTGCCGATCTGGTCGTGGTTGGAGTTGGCCACCACCAGCCGCCAGCCCGGCACGGTGGCGCGGTCCAGCGGCGCCCCGTGGACGGCCCCGCGGAAGCTCGACCACGTGCCGTCGTGGAAGAACCCCCGCTCGCACACCTTCGCCAGCGCCGACAGGGGCGCGAAGTCGGCGTAGTAGCCGTCCACCTCCCCGGTCAGGGCGACGTGCAGCGCATGGTGGAAGTCGTCGCTCCACTGCGCGTCGATGCCGTAGCCGCCGGCCTCCCGTGGCGCGATCAGGCGTGGGTCGTTCTGGTCGGACTCGGCGATCAGCGTGAGCGGACGCCGCAGGTGAGCGGAGAGATCGGACGCGATCAGCGCCAGCTCCTCCAGCAGGTGCACCGGGGAGTTGTCCACCAGGGCGTGTACCGCGTCCAGCCGCAGCGCGTCCACGTGCAGGTCCACGAACCAGTGCCGCAGGTTCTCCCCGATCAGGCGGCGCACCTCGGTCGAGTCGTCGCCGTCGAGGTTGATCCGGGTGCCCCAGCCACTCTCCTCCGCGGACAGGTAAGGCCCGTACACCGGCAGGTAGTTCCCGCTCGGCCCGAGGTGGTTGTAGACCACGTCCTGCACCACGGCCAGCCCGGCGGCGTGGCAGGCGTCGACGAACCGGCGGTACGCGTCCGGCCCGCCGTAGGGCTCGTGGACGGCGAACCACGCCACCCCGTCGTAGCCCCAGCCCCGGTCGCCGTTGAACGCGTTCACCGGCATTAGCTCGACGACATCGACGCCGAGGTCGACCAGGTGCGGCAAGCGCGCGATCGCCGCGTCCAGGGTGCCCTCGGGGGTGAACGTGCCCACGTGCAGCTCGTAGACCACCGAGCCGGGCAGCGCGCGTCCGGTCCAGTCGTGGTCGCGCCAGGCGAACCCGGCCGGGTCGAACGTGCGCGACAGCCCGTGCACCCCGAACGGCTGCCAGCGGCTGCGCGGGTCGGGCAACGGGTCGGGACGGTCGTCGACGAGGTACCCGTAGTCGACCCGGCCCAGCGGCTCCGGCTCCGACGGCGTCCACCAGCCGTCCGGCGCCTTCTGCATCGGCACCACCCGGTCGCCGACCTGGAGACGGACACGCTCGGGCAGCGGCGCCCAGACGTCGAACCGTCCGCGCTCGCCGGCCCGCCGCTCCTCCCGCACCAGCAGCGCGACCGGGTAGGTGGCGAACACGTCGGCCAGCAGCACCGAGCCGCGCTCGTCGGCCGCGACCAGCCGGCCGGACACCAGGTCGCGCCAGCGTCCCTCGGGCAGGGCGATCCAGGTGCCGCGCCAACCGCCCGCGGCGGCGAGCCCGACCGGCAGCCGGGTCGCCAGCGCGATCGCGCCGCCCCGGTCGAACCCCACCAGGTGCGCGGACGCAGGCCCTTCCGCCTCCAGCGGCTCGTAGCCGGTGAACAGTTCAGGGTGGTCACGGCGCAACGTGAGGGCGCGGTTGCACAGCAGCAGCTTGGCCGCGCCGTCGTCGTCCAGCGCGTCCTCCGACAGCGCGGGACGAGCGCCGTTGCGCACCCGGGTGAGCAGTTCGGTGCGGGCGGCGAAGTCGACCGCGCGCCGGTTGTCCGGGTCGACCAGGCTCGTCTCCCACAGCTCACTGCCCTGGTACACGTCCGGGACGCCGGGGATCGTCAGGTCGAGGAGCTTGGCCGCGAGCGCGTTGCTGCGTCCCGGGGCGGCGACGACGTCCAGCACCCGGCGCAGCACCGCACCGACCGCCTCATCGTCGAAGGCGGCGTCCACGCAGGCCTGGATGGCCGCCTCGTAGACGGCGTCCGGCGCGGTCCAGGCGGTGCGGTCGCCCGCCTCGCGCATCGCCTTCTCCGCGTAGGCGTGCAGTCGTTCCCGGCTCGCCGGCCACGACCCGACGATGGCCTGCCACAGCAGGTTCGCGAAGCCGGCGTCCGGCACCGGGACGAGCTGGAGCAGGTCGCCCAGCGCCTCGGCCCAGAGTTCGGGGACCTCCGCCAGAACGCTGATCCGGGCACGGACGTCCTCGCCGCGCTTGGTGTCGTGGGTGGTGCCGGCGGTCATGGCCAGCGGCCACTCCAGCTGCCGCACCTGCATCAGCTCGTGGAACTCGGGCACGTCCACTCTGAACACGCTCGGGTCGCCGCCCACCTCGTTGAGGGAGGTGAGCCGCGCCCAGCGGTAGAACGCCTGGTCCTCGACACCCTTCGCCATCACCATGCCGGAGGTCTGCTGGAACCGCTGCGCGGGCCCGGACGCCCCGTCCCCCAGCACCGGGTAGAGCACGTCGAGCTCGCCGCCCAGGTCCGGGCGCCGTTCCCAGGCGAACCCGAACGCGCGGTCGAGGTGCTCGCGGCCCTCGGGGAGGTAGGAGCGGTAGACCTCGAAGTCGGCCAGCACCTCGGCGACGGCCTCGGCGAGGCGGTCGGGGTCGATCTCGTCGGCGGCGGCCAGCACGGCGATGACCTCGCGGGCGATCCGCCGCACCTCCGAGTTCAGGATCCCGTTGGCCACCGCGAGCTTGCCGTCGTGGACGAGCTCGCGCCAGTCCACGGGACGGCCCCGCAGCTCGTCCTCCAGGGCGGTCAGCCGCGCCTCCCCGGACGGGTCGACCAGCACCCGGTCAATCAGGGCCAGCGCGTCGTAGCCGGTGGTGCCCGCGGTCGCCCAGGTGGACGGCAGCTCCTCCATCATCACCTGGTCGGCCTCGCCGTCGGTGATCGACAGGATCTTCTCCACCAGCACGTAGGCGCCGCCGGTGAGCGCGGACAGGTCCTCCAGGTAGCGGCCCGGGTCGCGCAGGCCGTCCGGGTGGTCGACGCGCAGCCCGTCCACCTGGCCCTCGTCGAACCAGCGCCGGATCTCGGCGTGCGACTTCGCGAACCACTCCGGGTCCTCGACCCGGATCGCGACGAGGGTGTTGACCGCGAAGAACCGTCGGTAGTTCAGGGTGTGGTCGGCCTCGCGCCAGCTCACCAGCTCGTAGTGCTGGCGGGCGTGCACCACGTTCGGGTCCTCGTCGCCGCCGAGCACCGAGTCCGGCGCCAACGGGAACCGCTGGTCGTAGTAGTGCAGCTCCCCGCCGAGCACTTGGAGGTGGCCGATCCGGCCGTCGTCGAGCAGGTCGTCGTCCCCGATGACCGGGATCCGCAGGCGTCCGCCCCCGGCTTCCCAGTCGATGTCGAACGCGGACGCGTACGGCGACTCCGGCCCGTGGGTGAGGACGTGCCACCACCACTCGTTCTCCCACGGCCGGGCCACGCCGACGTGGTTGGGCACGATGTCGACCAGCACGCCCATGCCGAGCCGCCGGGCCTCGCTGGCGAGCGCGGCCAGCCCGGACGCGCGTCCGCGGGACGGGTCGATCGCGCGGTGGTCGGACACGTCGTAGCCGTGCTCGCTGCCCGACTCGGACGCGAGCAGCGGCGACAGGTAGACCCAGTCGACGCCGAGCTCGTGCAGGTAGCCCATGATCCGGGCCGCCGCGACGAGGTCGAACTCCTCCGTGATCTGGAGCCGGTACGTGCTGGCGGGGGTGCGCTGCATGTCGTCCTACCCCCCCTGCCTCTCCGACTTGTCAGAATCTGAGGTCGCTAGAGCGTTCTCAGATTCTGACAAGTCGGAGGGGGCCGCCTGCTTCGCCATCGCTGCGACCGAGGCAGCGGCCGAGAGCTCCGGCTCGGCGGGGGCGCCGGTGTGCTGCATCAGCACCAGGACGCTCTGCGCGGCCAGCGCGCGGGCCGACCCGGCCGCGAGCGGCTCGGTCTCCTGCTCGTCGGCGGCGGTGTCGATCGCCACGTCCCAGGCCTGGGCGTACTCCTCGGTCGGCAGGCACACCAGCACCGGCTCGTCCCCGCCGTTGAAGTAGAGCAACGCGTGCTGATCGGTCACCGGGTTGCCGACCGCGTCGGTGCTCGGGATGCCGTGGCCGTTCAGGTACATGCCGAGCGATCGGGCGCCCTCGGCGTCCCAGTCGGCGTCCTCCATCGGACGCCCGTCGGGGTGCAGCCAGACGATGTCGTTCAGCCGCTGTTCGTCGCCCACCCGTACCGCCGTGCCGGTGAAGAACCGCTTGCGCCGGAAGATCGGGTGCTCGGCCCGCAGCCTGGCCACCGTCGCGGTGAACTCCACCAGCGGGGCGTCGACGGTGTCCCAGTGCACCCAGGACAGGGCGGAGTCCTGCGCGTAGGTGTTGTTGTCACCGTCCTGGGTGCGGCCCACCTCGTCGCCGTGCAGCAGCATCGGCACGCCCTGGCTGAGCAGCAGGGTGGTCAGCAGGTTGCGCTGCGCGCGCGCCCGGGCTGCGAGGATGCCGGCGTCGGTCGTCGGGCCCTCCACCCCGTGGTTCCACGAGCGGTTGAAGCTCTCCCCGTCCCGGTTGTCCTCGCCGTTGGCCTCGTTGTGCTTCTCGTTGTAGGAGACGAGGTCGCGCAGCGTGAAGCCGTCGTGGGCGGTGACGAAGTTGATGCTGGCCACCGGACGCCGGCCGGAGTGCTCGTAGAGGTCAGCCGAGCCCGCGATCCGGGCGGCGAACTCACCGAGGTTGGGTTCCCCGCGCCAGAAGTCGCGGACGGCGTCGCGGAACTTGCCGTTCCACTCCGACCACTGCGGCGGGAAGTTGCCCACCTGGTAGCCGCCCGGCCCGACGTCCCACGGTTCGGCGATCAGCTTCACCTGGCTGACGACCGGGTCCTGCTGCACCAGCTCGAAGAACGCCGCCAGCCGGTTCACGTCGTAGAACTCGCGCGCGAGCGCGGACGCCAGGTCGAACCGGAAGCCGTCGACGTGCATGTCCAGCACCCAGTAGCGCAGCGAGTCCATGATCAGCTGCAGCGAGTGCGGGTTGCCGACGTTCAACGAGTTACCGGTGCCGGTGTAGTCCATGTAGTACTGGAGCTGGCCGTCGACGAGCCGGTAGTACGCGGCGTTGTCGATGCCCTTGAAGCTCAGCGTCGGCCCGAGGTGGTTGCCCTCTGCGGTGTGGTTGTAGACCACGTCGAGGATCACCTCGATGCCCGCCTGGTGCAGCGTCCGCACCATGCCCTTGAACTCCTGCACCTGCCCGCCGGGCTCGCTGATCGAGGAGTACTCGGCGTGCGGCGCGAAGTAGCCCAGGGTGTTGTAGCCCCAGTAGTTGCGCAGGCCACGGTCGACCAGGCCGGAGTCGTGCACGAACTGGTGCACCGGCATCAGCTCGACGGCGGTCACGCCCAGCTGCTGCAGGTGCTTGATCACCGCGGGCTGCGCGAGCCCGGCGTAGGTGCCGCGCTGGGCCTCGGGCACGTCGGGATGCAGCTCGGTGAGCCCCTTCACATGCGCCTCGTAGATCAGGCTCTCGTTGTAGGGGACGGCGAGGCGCCGGTCGCCGCTCCAGTCGAAGAACGGGTTGACCACGACCCCCAGCATCATCCGGGCCGCGGAGTCCTCGTCGTTGCGCGAGTTCTCGTCGCCGAAGGTGTAGCCGAACAGCGACTGGTCCCACTCGATCGAGCCGTCGGTCGCCTTCGCGTACGGGTCGAGCAGCAGCTTGTTCGGGTTGCAGCGCTGCCCGTTGCCCGGGTCGTAGGGGCCGTGGACGCGGAAGCCGTAGCGCTGGCCGGGGTCGACCTGGGGCAGATAGCAGTGCCAGACGAAGGCGTCGACCTCCCGCAACTCGATCCGCTGTTCGACCCCGGCTGCGTCGAACAGGCACAGCTCGACACGCTCGGCGACCTCGCTGAACAGGGCGAAATTCGTGCCGCTGCCGTCGTAGGTCGCACCGAGTGGGTACGGCGATCCTGGCCAGACCTGCATGGAACCTCCTTGCTTCCTGCGGTGCCAGACTAGCCATGACCCGCCTCCGGGCGGGGGCCGCCCGGCAGCGCTAGCGTTGCGTCCGTGGCGACCAGCGACCTCATCAGGACCATCGGCCAGGCGATCATCGACGCGCTCTCCCCGCGTCGCCGGAGCAGCCGCCGGCAGACCCGGCGGGCCCCGTCCACCCGCCGCACCGGCACCCGCAGCGGCACCCGGACGGACGCCTCCGGCTACCCCGGCGACTTCACCGGACGCCCGGTGCTGAGCTACGACCCGCACCCGGGCAGGGTCGCCGACCCGGGCGAGGTGGTGTGGACCTGGGTGCCGTTCGAGGAGGACCACAGCCAGGGCAAGGACCGGCCGGTGCTGGTCATCTCGCGCGACGGGCACTGGCTGCTGGGGCTGCCGATGACCAGCAAGGACCACGACCGGGACGCCCGCCAGGAGGCCAGCGAGGGCCGGTACTGGGTGGAGGTCGGCAGCGGGTCGTGGGACTCCTCCGGCCGGGTCAGCGAGGTGCGGGTCGACCGCATCATCCGGGTCGACCCGGAGAAGATCCGGCGGCTGTCCGCACCGATCTCCCGGGAACGCTTCGAGCGGGTCGCGGACGGCGTGCGCCGGCACCGCTGACCACCGCGCCGGCCCCGCGCCGGGCCGCTTCGGCCGGTAGGTAAAGTTAGCCTTGCCTTGGCCGGACTCCGGGACCCACGGCCCCAGACCCCCGAGCCAGGAAACACCACCGTTGAGCACCGTCACGACCGTCGCCGCGACGTCGACGGCCACCGCGCGCCTCGCGCGGCTCTGGGACGAACTCCACTCCCCCGTCGTCGGCCGCCGGGTGCCCGGCACTGTGCCGGTCTCGGTCGCGGCCGGGCTGGTCTCGCTGATCGCGTCGGCCTGGTTCGTGCCGTCGGGGCTGAGCCTGGCCTACGGCGACGCGCTCAGCCACCTCACCATCGCCCGCCGTCTCATGGACACGATGACCGAGCCCGGCCTGGGCCAGCTGGGCACCGTCTGGCTGCCGGTGCCCCACCTGCTGCTGGCGCCGTTCGTGCTGGCGATCCAGGCCTGGCAGTCCGGGTGGGGCGCGGCCGTGCTGGGCGCCCTGTGCCTGGCCGCCACCGCGTCCGGCCTGTACCGCACGGCGGCGCGCTGGGGCCTGGGCCTGACCGCCCGGCTGGTGGTGGTCGTGGTGGCGGTGCTCAACCCGTCGATGCTGTACCTGTACTCCACCGCCCTCACCGAGCCGGTCCTGCTCGCCGGTATCGCCGGCACGCTGGCCGGCGTGTCGAACTGGGCCACCAAGACCCGGCGACTGAGCGCGGGTGAACTCGCAGTCTTCGCCGGCATCCCGGCCGCGGTCGCGACGATGTCGCGCTACGAGGGCTGGGCCCTGGTCGCGGGCGGTTCGCTGTTCGTGGCCCTGGTGAGCCTGCTGCGCGACCGGTCCTGGCGCGCGGCCGCGTCCTACGTCTTCGGCTTCGCGGTGGTGCCGTTCGCCACCATGCTGTGGTGGCTGGCCTACAACTGGGTCACCTACCACGACCCGTTCGCGTTCATCGCCGGCCCCTACTCGGCGGCGGCGCTCCAGGCCGACATGGTCGCGCAGGGTCTGACCACGACCGGCGACCTCGGCGCGAGCGCGGCCACCCTGGGCACCGCCGTCGTCACCACCGCCGGGGTCGGCACGATCGCCCTCGCCGCGGCCGGACTGCTGCTGATGCTGTTCGTCGAGAGGTCGGGACGACGCTGGCTGTTCGTCGGCCTCACCGCCACCACCACCGCGTTCATGCTGGTCAGCCTGTACACGGGGCAGGCGGTGATCTTCAACCCGGCCTCCTCGGACACCTCGGTCTGGAACAACCGGTACGGCATGGCCAGCGTGCTGGGGCTCGCGCTGGTGATCGGCATCGCCACCGACTTCGTCTCGGTGCAGTTGGGACGGGTCGCGCCCAACCTCGTCCGCCAGCGCCGCATCCTGCTCTCGCTGCTGGTCGCGGTGGTGCTGTGGGGGCAGGCGAACTGGGCGTCCCAAGACTGGTCGACCCGGGCCCTGGTCCTCGGCGAGGCCGTCACCCAGGTGTCGAACACCGGCCCCCGCGAGGCCGCCGCCTGGCTGGGCACCCACTACGACGGCGGCTTCATCGTGCTCGACGAGTCGGTCGCGGCCAACAACATCCTGCCGCTGGCCGGCATCCCGCTGCACGAGTACTTCCTGCGCTCCAACGACCAGTTGTTCGACGACGCGCTCGCCGACCTCCCCGGGCATGCCCGGTGGCTGTGGGTCGGTGACTCCGACACCGACGCGGTCGGGCAGGCCGCCGCCGCGACGACGGGCTTCGCCACAGAGTACGCCGTGGCGTACACCGCACCGGGCGTCACGATCTACCGGGCGGTGAACCGGTGAAGCTCGGCGAACGGCTGCTCGACGCCGGCCTGGTCGACCCCGGCACCCTGATGTGGGCCCGGGCCGAGCAGGAGGTCGAGGGCGGCGCGCTCGGCCGCCACCTGGTGACGCTCGGCGCCCTCACCCCCGACCAGCTGTACGTCGCGCTCGCCGAGCAGTGGGACGCGCCGCTGGTCGACCTGGCCGCGGAGCCGCCCGAGCCCGACCTGCTGCCCGACGCGGGCATGGCGCCGCACGAATGGCAGCGCTGGATCCCGTGGCGCCGGTGCGACGACGTGCTCTGGGTCGCGACCTGCGTCCCGCCGGACGCGGCCCTTGCCGAGGAGGTGGCCGCCCGCTTCCCCGGTGTCGAGGTGCGGTTCCGGACCGCGACGGAGGCCGCGATCCAGGCGTCCGTCCAGGAGCAGCTGCGCGAGCAGCACCTGTTCGAGATCGCCGAACGGTTCGCCGTCGACCACCCCGACCTGTCGGCCAAACCGGGCCTGGCCCGCTGGCAGATGGTGGTGCCGACCGCGTTCGCCGTCCTGAGCGTGGTCGGGCTGATCCTGGACTGGCGGCTGACCCTGATCGTGTTGCTGGTGATCGCGAACGTCGCGTTCGCCGCGAACGCGTCCTTCAAGGTGGTGGCCACCGTCTTCCACCCGATCACGTCGCTGCGGTCGCGCCGGATCGCCAAGGCCGAACGGCAGGCCCTCGAACAGCAGGGCCTGGACGCCGACAACATGCTCGCCCGCGGCAGGGAACTGCCGATCTACACGATCCTGGTGCCGGTGTACCACGAGGCGAACATCATCTCGAAGATCATCGAGAACCTGGAGCTGATCCGCTACCCACGCTGGAAGCTGGACGTGCTGGTGCTGCTGGAGGAGTCCGACACCGAGACCATCGAGGCCGCCCGGGCGGCCAACCCGCCGGCCTACGTGCGGCTGCTGATCGTCCCGGACGGCGAGCCGCGCACCAAGCCGCGCGCCTGCAACTACGGGCTGCTGTTCGCCAAGGGCGAGTACGTGGTGATCTTCGACGCCGAGGACCGTCCCGACCCCGACCAGCTGCTGACCGTGCTCTCCTCGTTCCGCCACGACGACCGGTTCCGCTCCCGCCACGCGCCGCCGCTGGCCTGCGTCCAGGCGGCCCTGAACTACTACAACGCCGACTACAACGTGCTCACCCGCATTTTCGCGATCGAGTACGCCCACTGGTTCGACTCGATGCTGCCCGGCATGGACTCCACCGACATTCCGATCCCGCTGGGCGGCACGTCCAACCACTTCCTCCTCAGGGCGCTGGTCGAGGTGGGCGGCTGGGACCCGTACAACGTCACCGAGGACGCCGACCTGGGGCTGCGGCTGGCGACGTCCCGCTACCGGGTGGACGTGGTGAGGTCGACCACCTGGGAGGAGGCGACCGCGCGGGTCGGGCCGTGGATCCGGCAGCGCACCCGCTGGATCAAGGGCTACATCCTGACCGCGGGGGTCAACCTGCGGCACCCGGTGCGGTGGGTGTCCAGCAACGGCTGGCGTGGCCTGGTGACGATGTTCGGCCTGATCCTCGGCACCCCGATGTCGTTCCTGTTCTACCCGCTGATGCTCGGGTTCACCCTGTTCGCGTGGCTGATCGGTCCGGTGTGGCCGATCCACCTGCCGACGTGGCTGCTGGTCTTCGGCTACATCAACATGATCGGCCTCAACCTGCTGATGGTGCTGGTGTCGGCGTGGGCGGCGCTGCGGCGCTACAACTGGCGGATCGCGGTGTTCGCGGTGTTCATCCCGATCTACTGGCTGCTGCACTCCTACGCCGCCTGGCGGGCCGCCCTCCAGGTCGGCTGGGCCCCGCACCTGTGGGAGAAGACGCCGCACGGCCTCACCGAGGAGTACGACGACGGCATCATCGACACCGGTGGGCTGCCGCACGCGTCGACCACCTGAGAGCCGGACGCGGCGCGCAGCCGGCCGTCCGGGACCGACGGGATTCTTCTGCAACTCACAGGAAAATTGGCGTGAGTCACTCGCAGGGGGACTATACTGACCGCAGGTTAGTTCTACTTGTGGCAGTCCTTTAGGGATAGGGGACAGCAGCCCCGCCTCCATCCAAGGCGGGGCTAAGCCAATTCTGGGGCCGAATTCGGCCCCTCCACCCGGTGCCGCCTAGGGTGCTTCCCATGGTGAAGCGGCAGGACTCCGACGGCCCCGCGCCCCCTCGACTCACCCCGATCCGGATCGGTGAGGTGACCGCGCTCGACCATGCCGAGGCGATCGACGGCCACCTCGACCTGGACGCGGTGGAGCTCAGCGACCTGCGCGCCGACGAACTGTCCTGGACCGGCCGGCGGCGCCTGCGTGCCTCCCGGGTGCAGGCTCTGGTCGCCCAGCGTTGGTCGGCCCTGGGGGCGTCCGTGGTGGGCTCGGTGCTGGACGGCGTCGAGGTGGTCGGGCTGAGCGCGGCCGGGTCGAGCTGGTGGAACGTCGAGGTCACCGGCAGCCGCATCGGGTCGGCCGAGCTGTACGACAGCGCCTGGCGCTGCGTGACCTTCACCCGCTGCAAGCTCGGCTACCTCAACCTGCGCAACGCCCAGCTCACCGACGTCGCGTTCGTCGACTGCGTCATCGAGGACCTCGACCTGGGCCGCGCCAGCGCGACCCGGGTGGCCTTCCCCGGCAGCCGCATCGGCCGACTCGAAGTCACCGGCTCGAAGCTCACCGACGTCGACCTGCGGCCGGCACGGCTGGGTGAGGTGTCCAACCTGGAGGGCCTGCGCGGGGCGAGCATCACGTTCGACCAGCTGCTCGACCTCGCGCCCGGACTGGCCGCCCGGCTCGGCATCAAGGTCGAGTAGCTACCCCGTCCAGCCCAGCTCGGCCCAGGCCGGTGCCGGGGCGAGGTGGTCGACCCGCTCCAGCACCCAGGTCGGCAGCTCGTCCGGCCCGGCCTCGACCTCGGCGGCGCTGGTCTCGCCGGTGAGCACGACCGCACTGTCCAGGCCGGCCTGCGCCGCCATCGCGATGTCGGTGTGCAGGCGGTCGCCGACCACCAGCACGTCGGACGCCGGCACGTCGAGGCCGGCCAGCACCGCGTCCAGCATCAGCGGTGACGGTTTGCCCAGGCTCACCCGGCAGGTGGTGCCGGTGCATGCCTCGATGGCGGCGGTGATCGCCGCGCAGTCGGGCTCGCCGCGTCCGCCCGGGAACGGGCAGTACCGGTCGGGGTTGGTCTGGATCAGGAAGGCCCGGCGGTGGAACCAGATGGCGTCGAACGCGATCTGGAGCTTCCGGTAGTCGAACGTGCGGTCGTAGGACGCGATCACGATGTCGACCTCGGCCGGGTCCTCGCTCTGCCGGATGCCGGCCGCGGCGAGAGCCCGCTTCAGCGGTTCCTCGGCAATCGCGAACACCACCGCGTCGGGGTGGTGGGTGGTCAGCCAGGCCGTTGTGGTGACCACCGTGTTGACGATCTCGCCCACCGTCGTCGGCAGGCCCAGCCGGGTGAGCTTCGCCGCGTGCTCGGCGGCGTCGTGGGTGGGGTTGTTGGACAGGAAGCGGACGGGGACGCCGCGGCGCCGCACCTCGGCCACCATGCGCGCGGCCCCCGGCAGCAGTTCGTCGCCGAGGTAGACCGTGCCGTCGAGGTCGAAGACGTAGGCCCCGTACCACCGGTCGGGGCGTCTCAACGGCGAGGGCATGGGTCATTGTTGCGCGGCGTGCACCCCCCGGGCACCGGACGGCGCGTGCGTTCCGCGGGCCGCGGAACGCACATCCGTCCACGAGCGGTCAGGTGTAGTGGCCGGCGGCGAGGTCCTCGGCGAGCGTGGCGCGGGTGGGCACCCAGCCCAGCCGCTGCCTGGTGAGCTCGGCCGAGGCCGGCAGGTCCATCGCGAAGATCGCACCCAGCCAGCCGAAGTGCTCCCCCACCTGGTCGGGCGCGACGCTGACCGGCGGCACCCCGAGCGCCGCGCCGATCGCGTCGGCGATCTGTCGGGACGTGAGGGTCTCGGCGACCGCGTGGACGGCCGAACCGGCCGGCGCGCCGGCCAGGGCGAGGGCGACCAGCGCTCCCGCGTCGAGCCGGTTGACCGCGGTCCAGCGGTTGGCGCCGTCCCCGACGTAGCCGGACGCACCCCGCTCCCGCGCGATCCGGACGAGCTGGGCGAGGAAGCCGTGGTCGCCACCGGCGCCGTGGACGTTCGGCGCGAACCGGAGCGCGACGCTGCGCACGCCGCGGCCGGCGTACTCCATGGCCAGCGCCTCGGTGCCGCCGCGCGGGGCGTCCGGACCGGCGGCGGGGTTGCGGTCCTCCTCGGTGAGGACGTCGCCGATCGGGATCGCGGTGCCGGAGGCCAGCAGGAACGGCTTGCCGGTGCCCTCCAGCGCGCGCACGAAGGCATCGACGGCTGCGCGTTCGGCGCGGTTGGACTCGGCCGGGTTCGACCAGTCGTGCTTGTTGGCGAGGTGGATCACGGCGTCCGCGCGCCCGGCCTCGGCCGCCAGCACTTCGGGCCGGTCGAGGTCGCCGTCGACGGGCTCGACGCCGGCGAGGCGGAGCGCGTCCGCCGAAGCGGTTGAGCGGGCGAGGGCGCGGACGGTGTGTCCCGCAGCGCGGAGTTCGGGCACGACGGCGGAGCCGATCCAGCCGGACGCGCCGGTCATGAAGACGTTCATCGGGGGTCTCCTCTGATTGATGTCAGCTTCTGACATCCGAGTCTAGCTCGCATGTCAGAGTCTGTCATCGCTAGGATGGCGGCCATGGTGAGGTGGCAGCCCGGAGCATTCGAGCGGCTGCGTTCGGCCGCGCTCGAGCTGTTCGAGGAGACCGGGTACGAGCAGGCGACGGTCGCAGGTATCGCGGCCAGGGCCGGGGTCACCGAGCGCACGTTCTACCGCTACTTCGCCGACAAGCGCGAGGTGCTCTTCGCCGGCGGCGAGGACCTGCAACGGCTCATGGCCGACGCGGTGGCGGCCGCCCCGCACACCGACGATGCCGCCCGGCTGGTCGCGGTGGCGCTGGACGCCCTCGCGACCGCTTTCCCCGACGAGCTGCGCGCCCACGCGCGGCGCCGCGGCGCGGTGGTGAAGAGCCAGCCGGCGCTGCTCGAGCGGGAGATGCTGAAGCTGGAGAGCCTCAAGGCCACCCTGTCCACGGCTCTGGCGAAACACGGCGTCGCTCCCGTGCGGGCGGCCGTCGCCGCCGAGTCGGCGGTCGGGGTGTTCCACGTGTCGTTCGCCCGCTGGGTCGCCGACGGCGAGGAGCGCAGCATGGCGGAGCTCCAGCAGGAGGCCCTCGAAGAGCTGCGCGCCGTGGTGATGTGGGTCTGAGCCGGCGCGGAAACGGTCAGGTCGCGCTGAGCCGACGCGGGGTCAGGCGGTCGGCCGGACGCTGTCCACGCCGCGGTTCGCCAGGGCGTCCGCACGCTCGTTGCCCGGATCGCCGGAATGGCCCTTCACCCACACCCAGCGGATGTCGTGCCGCGTGACCTCGGCGTCCAGTTCCTGCCAGAGCTCGACGTTCTTGACCGGCTTCTTGTCCGCCGTCCGCCAGCCGTTGCGCTTCCAGCCGGGCAGCCAGCGCTGCACCCCGTTCATCACGTACGACGAGTCGACGTGCAGGGTCACCCGGCAGCGCCGGTTCAGCGCCCGCAGCCCCTGGATCACCGCCGTCAGCTCCATGCGGTTGTTGGTGGCGAGCACCTCGCCACCGAACAGCTCCTGCTCGTGCCCGCCGGACCGCATCCAGGCACCCCAGCCACCGATCCCGGGGTTGCCCTTGCAGGCCCCGTCGGTCCACATCTCCACGGCGGTCAGTTCTTCGGGCACGCAGCAAACCCTAATGGAGCATCGACAGCCGCACCGCGCTCTGGCCGCCTGACCCCGGCAAGGAGGAACAGTTGGACGCAGCGTTCTGGCCCACCACTCTCGTCGTCGTGGCGACGCTGGGCACCGGGGGGTCTACACCTTCTCGACAGGCCTCGCGGGGGCGCCGGTGGGAACGGGACTGCTGCATGAGTAGGTGACAACTGATCTGTGGGGCCCTGTGGGGTTCCGCTGGAAGGATGTGCACCATGC